>Ga0075110_1000305_pt1 | contig 25777 bp, 45 predicted proteins | sample AntAceMetag02UK8_FD_69799 | JGI IMG/M metagenome (GOLD analysis project Ga0075110, IMG submission 69799) | Saline lake microbial communities from Ace Lake, Antarctica - Antarctic Ace Lake Metagenome 02UK8 | ecosystem: Environmental > Aquatic > Non-marine Saline and Alkaline > Saline | place... | reverse complement strand
GTGCGAGTTTCGCACCCTCGACGACTGGATCGCCAATGCCGAGGAGATCGACGCGGAGCACGGCGACGGTATTGCGGCACAGACGCGAGCGCTGGCGCTTGAGTGTCGCGCCCAGCTGCGTAAGTACCTGTAAATAAAGGGGTTAGGTCGGGGGGCCGGAGCCGAGCCCCATAAACCATGTAATGACAACCACTTACAACCGCATGAAATAGCAGAAAGACATCCCCAAGGTCTTGCAATGGGCCTAGGGTATGGTATACTCGGGGTACGAAACGAGGGAAGGAAGGCGGCGTGCCCCACGCATCCAGGCCCAAAGAAACTTGGAAAGGGGGCTTGACAAACTAGGTCAGATCAGGTATAATAGAACTCATGAGGAACGACAAGCAAACCATGTACAGGACCGCCGAAGAAATTCACATCGAGGCTATGATCGCGCTCCTGATTGATAGCATGAAGGCTGGCAATGGCTGGCCCGACAAGCCCCAGCTTGATATGATGCATAGGGCCGTTTCGGATATGATCCCGAATCTCGTCCAGATGGGCGCTCTCGAAGTGGCTGTAAATGAAGAAGGCCAGATGGTCTACTCGATCACCGACTTCGGCAGGCAACTGAAAGATGATTTAGAAGATGATCTTGCTGGCGAAACCTCTTTCTAACCAATCAAATAACCAACCAACTCCAACCAAACCAAACTCATGTCTAAGAAAAGCATTCAGAAGCGTAACTATCGTACTCCCGAGCAAATTATCGCTGACACGGAATTGAAGCTCGATAAGCTTCGTCTTCGTGCTGCCAAGCGTGCTGCTGCGGACAATCCCCTTGTTGCTCCGATGGTCGCTGAAAAGAACGATCTAATCAAGCAACTTCGTGAAGCCACTAAACTGATGGCGTCTGGTCCTCAAAGTGCGGAAGCTCGAATTGCTACGCACATGAAGTGGGTTTCTCGAATCAACGAGCAACTGCTTGCTGCCCAGGATCTTGCGGCTGAACTTCAGCCCCAGATTGACGCTATCGATGCTCGCATCGTTCAAGCGATTGAGGCAAGCGTCCAAAGTGACGCCCTCGGAAACTAGGCTCGGCTCTGTAGCTGACTGAATAAGGGGAGAGGGTTTTTCCTATCCCCTTTCTACTTACCCTTACCAACAAAAAAATGCTAGATCAACTCACCACCATCGTCCGCTCGAATCAAAACGCAGTCATGTTCCGCATTGGCAATGCCCAAACTGCGGTCTACACCATTTTTGATCTCAACGAGAATCAAAACACCTACACGGGAACCCTTGGCGCGACCAAGCAAGCCTGGAACCGTCGTTACAAAAACTCTCGACAGTTCGTTAGTGGTAACGGTGTGAATCATCGCTACATGAATCAGAGTTAGTCCTCTGCCAAGACGGCTGTAACCCTTTATCAATACAGGGGTTACAGCGGTCGCTGCCGGGCCTGAGGCCCTAACCCCTTTATTTACAGGTACTTACGTCGGCCCATTTATCAAAGAAGATCGTCCCCTAAGTGTTGACATTGGCCTAGGGTTTGGTATAATGTACATATGAAAGCGACCAACAAGCACGAGGCCATCGACGCCTTCTTCAACGCGCTCTCGGGCGTCAACCGCGTGGATTCGATTTCCAAGAACCTCTGCGTCTTCTGCAAGGAAGAAGCGAAGGACTTCACCAATGCGCTCTCCGTCAAAGAGTTCACCATCTCTGGAATGTGCCAGGCTTGCCAAGATTCCGTTTTTTCTTCCAAAGACTAACATGATCGACAAAAATCACGACCAAGAATCCGATACTTCGCCCAACTGGAAAGTTGATAATCGCCCCATGCCTGAATTCGGCTATGCGGACATCGAATGCGAATGGAACCAGCAAGAGGACTATAACCTCTTCGAACAAAATCAAATCGACCTAGACGGCGAAGACTACTAACACTCCTTTTTCTCTCTTTCTCACTTCACCAACTTACCAAGGAAATAATCTTATGGGTACTTCTCAAACTCCTCTTTCGTCCCCCGATTGGCTCGCCATTCGAAGGGTTCATGCTCAAACCCTTCTTCTTGCCCACCGCGTTTGGGTGGATTATCACTCCCTGTCGAGTGGTGAAACGGATGAGTGGTTTACCACTTTGAACGATTATCGTGATGCCCGCAGGGCTATTGTCACCGTTGGTGATAACCCGAGGTACGGTGCTTCTGAGGCTTACGAGGTTACCCAGCACGGTATTGATGCGGTTGAGTCCGCTCGTGAACTGCTGAGATATTACGGTATGAAGTACTAGGTCTCCGTTCGTTGCCCCGATAGGGGAGCGAACTAAAAGAAAGCCTGTTAGGAGATAACCAGGGGAACAAACTCCATCGGGGCCGAAATGGTGTTCGACTAGCTTAAGACCTGTAAGGGAGATAGTTAGGACTGGGGTTCGATTCCCCACGGCTCCACCATAATACAAAAGAGAACTGGGTGGTTTCCCTACGCGTGGGAATTAAATAATCGGAGCAGACCAACCGTTTAGCCCCCACTCTTTTTTACATTTTGCCGGGGCCGAAGGCCCTAAGTACTGTATTGACAAGGGTTTACGACGACTAGTTTTCCTCGTTTAGCTGTCGAGAAGCTTGACATTGGCCTAGGGTTTGGTATAATGTATGCATGAGTACTGAGAAAACGATCACTTGCGACCTGTGCCTAGAACTTAACTACGCTCGCCTCTGCGTCGAGTGTCCTGAACTGTGCAACGATGTTGGGGAAAACCTGATTATCTGCCGCTTCTGTGCGGAGATGATCGAAGCTGAAGTGAATTGGGACGATACCACGATTGAGAGAGAAGCCTTTTACGGGAAAAACTAGTTATGATGCAAACCACCCGTTACCTGAAGTCTATCAAAGCTCCAAAGCTTGGAATCCTGAAACCTGGCTCTAATAACAAAAAACTAGGCTCTAAAATCACAAAAGGGCCTTGGAAGGGTAAACGTATTTTCTCCCTTACCCTAACTGAGAGGGCTACCTGCCCGACCTCTTGCCATCATTGGGAAGACTGTTATGGGAACAATATGCCATTCGCTCATCGGTTCGATCATTCTGATTATGATGCTCTGATCCATCATCTTGAGAATGATATCGATACTCTCACAACGAAATACATGGAAGGGGTCACAATTCGCCTCCATGTTCTAGGTGATTTCTTCTCTGAACAGTATATCACTTTTTGGGACATTATGCTACTAGTGTATCCTACGCTGACCGTCTATGGTTACTCGGCTCATCATCCTGATACGGAAATGGGCAAAAAGATCACGCAATTGAATCTCCGTTATTCCGATAGGTGTGCGATTAGATTCTCGGTTAGTGGTGATTATGACCCTCTCACCAAAAATAGGTTTGCGGCTGAAGAGTCCTACGATGGAAAGTCGTTCGATTGCCCTGAGCAAACTGGAAAGGTGAAATCGTGTGCTGCCTGTGCCCTTTGTTGGGATGCTACTAAAACCGTTAGATTCCTGAGCCACTAAAAATGAAAGTTCAACTAGCCTGTGATCGTTGTGGAAGCAATGAGATCCTTCAATTCGCCAGTCTCATGCTATACCCTACTGACGATGCACTCTTCGTAGATGTAGATATGCTCGAATGGGATCCCGATTTCTTCTTTTGCGTGGATTGTGAGCACGAAGGGCGCTGGTATGAGGGTTGAGGACAACGCGTAAACCCTTGTGAATTCATGAGTTAGGGCGGTGGCCCCCGGCCAAATCTTTTTTCAGTTTCTCCTTGCTATACCCTGATCCATGTGGTATAATACAGGCATGGAAACGAAAGACAAGCAGAACAGAATCACGGAATGGCCCTCCCCCAACGGAGAGATCAAGCTCCAATACATCCCCCTCTTCGACCACTATCGGTTCTGTACTCGCACCCAGGCTGGGGGGTGGATCGTGGGACGGTTCCGTTACCCTGCTCGCAAGTGGACGCTTGCATCCTTGCTGAAGACCGTGAACCAAAATTGTTACCAGTCCTAGACTTAGAACAACCTCGCTCGATTCACTCTCATTCACCATCACCAAGCTTGACAATGGCTCAGGATGTGGTATAATACAGGCATGGAAACGAAAATGAACGCACAAGAAAAACTGGATCTGCTGGTTTCTAGACTTCTGGCTACAAAAACCTTCGACTCTCAAGGTCACTATGGTGAGTTGGTGGAGCAGGATTCTGATGGAGTTCCGGACTATCTCGTCTTTCCTGGGGATTGGATGTGGACGGACGACATTGAGGATATCCTGGATGAACTAAACCTCCACCCTAGGAATCAGAATCGTACCTAAGCTCCTGTCAATACATGAGTTATGGCAGGGAGGCCCGGCCAAATCTCCCCTAACCCATGTCCTCGCAACCACTTACAACGCCCTCACTCAAATAACATCGATATTAGAATGGACTTCTCACCCAGTCTATGATATACTAGTAACATTTGACGAACGACCAACGTAGACTCAAAGAGCTTGTGACCAAGCTGAAAAACCTCCCCGCTTGCCTCATTCGCTATTCGCGAATAGCGTACGTCCATGCCCCTCAAGCCCCAGGACCTCCTCGTCTGCCATGGCTCCCAGGTGTTCGGTTGCACGATAAGTGATCATTAAGGCGTACGCAAGGAACGGAACGTTGACTTGTCGCCCTCTGAGAATCACTTCGTGCCCAGGTGAATGTCCGTTCGACCAAGTGCCCCGTTCACGCATCACCAAAATCAAAAAAACTAATTGAGGAGTATGATGTTTAGGATTACACAAATTATGCTAGAGGCTAAGTCTGAGCTTGGATTTGACTTTATTGCAAAGCACGGTCAGGTCTGGTTCATTCATGCTGTTAGGTACACTCATCATGGCACGAAAAGCCTAGCTCGAATCTCATTGGACCTCAATCCAGTTAGTAAGGGTGCTATTTGGTTGGATTGGCACTCTAATGTTGATTTTGACTTCCTCGTAGAGGTTACTGATCCCTTGATTGGTTGATTTGACTTCCTTGCGACTATAATAGCATACTACGTCCAAAGCTGCGTCTCCTACTGAGGAGCTTGCCCCTTCAAGAGTTTGACTTCTTGTGGGGGCTTTTTCGTAGCTTGACTTCTTCATTTGACTTCCTCGAAAGGCTGGAAAGGGGGGGTAAAAGACACATTTGAGTTTAGCCCCGAGTAAACAGTAGAATTCGGGACTTATTGGGGAATTGGGGGGGTCTGAATTTGACTTATTGGGGTGTTTTTCCTCTAATGGAGTTTGGAGAAGGTGTGATCTTGAATTGGGGTTAAGCCATCACCAAGTTTATACTTCGTTTATACTTCGTTTATACTTCGATTACCCCCCTAGATTTGACTTCTTGGTTACCTTACGCTGTACGGTATCTCCTGCTTTGACTTTTTCGTATCCAATTATCAATAATACTCCCCTTCATTTAACTTTTTGGGTATAGCTATAAAAATAGAGTAATAACCAAGCCCTCATTATTTGGACTAGTTACTACCCCCTTTTACCCACAATCACCATATCATTCTATCCCCATAATGAGTATGAGGGCAAGTTGATATGACAGGTTAGATGATGTTGTTGTATCTGTTGTTGTTACTATACTATTCACTACCAGGAATACTGGGTGTAGGACGGATTAGTTTTCCTGAACATTAGGTATGCGAATACTCCTACACAGAAGGTTCCTGCGTAAATGACATACCACCAAAGGGAGTCCTCGTCTAGTAGGGAAATGATTAGAAGATTAGGGTCATCCAATAGAGTACCTCCCCTTGATCCAGTACAATCCTATTGAGGAAAATAGCATCCTTCATTCTTTGGTTGAGCACTGTATCAGTAGTAGTACAGAATGCCTTGTCATACTCGTCCTGTCTCTCCAGTGCTGCCTTCAGGAAATCGTGCTGCTTCTCGGAAAGATCAGCTTCTACTTGAGCGTATTCGTTAATAATAAACTTTAGCTCTGGTCCTTCTCTAAACATAGTTGTGTCTAGGTAGTTGAAGATGGTATTCAGTTCTGTTAGGTTCATCCTGTTATTTCCTACGGTATCCTTTATGAACAGGTTTCCTTGTTTTCTCACTAATCTGTTCCCAGACGAGCAGGGATCTTACCACTAGCTCTATAAACAACCTGAAGGGGTATAAAACCACAACTAAGGGGAGTGTCAATAGGGTAGCCAGTTGATCCATCCCACTTAAATTCAACCAAGCGTCAACGTAACTCAGTAGCTTGTACTTTAGTGTCTTCATTATTCTTTTGTGTTAACCTCAATCCAAGAAATCAGATACTCATGGAGTGATCTACCGTTAGCTCCTTCGTAAAATTTACCCCAGCCATCGTGAAGTTCTTGCATAGACTCCATTCCCTGAGCATCGAGAGGCATATGTTCTGCGAGGCCATATTTCCTCATGAGACGGTCAGCATCAACTTGATTTTTATGGTTAGACATATTCAGCCTTCCCCAAACCTCATGGTCATCTGGGATGAAGGCTCCTACTGCACATCGTTTATTGTCCTCGTTTAGGTAGAGGCAGGCAAAAGTAGGGCGATCACCACTTGCCGAAGGAATCGAAACTCCGCACCTAGAGTTCTCAGGAACGTGCTTCCTAATAAGCTCAATCATACCCTCTTGGGTCCAGCCGTTAATCAGTGTGTGCATAAACTGCACCTGAAATAAATTCAGCGTCATCTAGTGAGGTCATCATGTTTTCTTCCTAGCTTGTTTGATTCTGGACAGTAGCCTGTCGATGTGTGGTACAGATTGGCTCAATTCAGAGCACGTTACAATCTGTTCTGTTTGTTTTGTTTTAACTCTCTTGTATGTACTGAGAGCTTCGGTACAGTGCTTGGGTGTAAACCCCATGAGTTGCGTGTAACCGTCTTGTAGTAGTTCCTCACCCAAATCTCTGAGGAGGATAATGCCTACCCCCTGGCTTCGGTATTCCTTCTTGACAACAATGTCAGCAACGAGAGCTTTATTGGGGAGATACTTCTGGGCAGTAATGAGGCCAACGATCTCATGTCCAATGAATGCAAACCTCTTCCATTCGTAGTAACCAAAGCCAGTTTCAGCATGGTCAGGGAACTCTTCAACCAACATTTTATGAGCCTCACGGAGTTGGATGTTGGTGAGGTATTTTACAGTTTGGACGTTCTTCATCTAGGAGTAGTAACCATCTTTGTAGACTAGACCACACTCAGGGCAAACCTTAAGAGTGATGTTTGACGAGCCAATACCGAAACTAAGCTCCTCCATGTAAGTACCATAAATGTAATCGCTTGAGTACGACTTGAGTTGTCCTTTCCTAGCACCCCTCTTGAAGTAAACGGGAAGTTTAACTTCCTCGCTACACACTTCTTCAAATCCGCAATGGCACTTCATAGTTAGTCCTCAATGTAGTCAGGGGCGTAGTACGTAAGCATTCCCAATCTTTGAGACAAGTCGTACTCAATCATGGCACCCTTGCTACCGGTGAAGTCTTCTAGAAGGAAGATGGTATCACAACGCATCAACTCTGCAATAGAAACCCTCATGTACTTATCCCACTTGTCAAGATCAGACATACCAGGGGGGGTTTTGATTGTGTGGTTCATTGGAGTAATGACCTGGGCTCCTTGCTCCTCAAGGAACTTACGAGCATTACCGAATTGGTCTTGAACTTTCATCCAATCCTTGCCACTAATACCACCACTAATGTACACAGTCTTCCCTTCGAATTCCTTAAACATTTTTGCATTCTCCTTATCCAGGGCTTCAAGTTCCAAATCCTCCAAGTGCTCATTTGAATCACCAACAGCCGCACTAGCCTCTTCTAGGGACATTAGGAGAGTTCCGAGGGACTCAGCATCCGATTCATTGATGTCCTCATTATCAGTCAGGACATCAATTTCATAGGTGCATTTATTAAGGGTATCGTAAGCTTCATTAAGCAAAGTATCAACCTCGTTAATGACAGACCGTACGGGGCGATCTTGCTTCCTCAGTGATCGATTATTCATGTCCGTTAACCTCTTTGATTACTTCATTCTTTGCGTTCTGGATAGCCTGAAGAATGTCCTCAAGAGGAACTTCGCTTTCAAACTGTAGTTTAAGGTGCTCATCAAGCAGACGAGTGGCAGCGTCTTTTAGCGTACTGAAATATCCAATAGGCAAGGACTCTTGCCACCCACCTTTCTTTGTCTTACCCTGGTGAGGTCCACGGCTAATGATTCCACCACCCTCTTCGAACCCTTCGATCACCCAATTGTATTGGTCTTTCTTGCGAAGACGTAGTTTGCTGTATTTCATTAGAGTTGGTTACCAATTTTGTCGCCAATGGAGTCGAGAAGATCTCGCGTATCACTCCAGGTCAGGTCAAGTTCACGCGATAGGGCTTGAACGTTGGCGTTGCCTGAAGGCTTGAGGTAGGAAGGATTTGTAGTAATGAGAGTAACAACTTCCATCTGCTTATCGTTAAGGATGGCGCTGATTTGTTCAAGGAATATGTTGCTTTCAGGGTCAGGAAGGCTCATGTCTTCAAGGCGAAGAACCTCCTCATTCTCAAACACATTAACAGTACCTTGCGTGAGGCCCTGGCGCTTAGTGATACGAGCACCAAAAGAGTTCTTCCAGTTCCAAAGAACAGTCTTGAAATACTTGTCAAAGCCTTTGGAGTCGCAGAACTCAGCAAACTCTTGTTTCTCTTTCTTAGCGTAACCTCGAATTGCAGTCATAGCAGCAATCCAAAGGTCTTGGACAGTATCATCATGGGAGGAGATAATGATGTCACCGGAAATCCGGTTAGCAACCATGTGAATTAGCCTACCGTAACGGTCCTCGATAAGCGCGTGTTGTTCTTCGTTCATCATGCCTCCATTATACCATGCTGGGAGGCTAGTGTCAAGCTTCTCTAGCGGTTTTTGGAAGTTTCTTCTTCTTCGTACTTCTTCTTTAGCTTCTTTAGGAGAGCTTTTTCTTTAGCAGCAGTAACAGCGGCCTCAACTTTCTACTTCACACTTAAGTACTTTGGGATAGGTAAGATCATTCAGGTGAAAGAGAGTATGAATAACATCATCTTTCACCATGATTTGTGGTTGGTGCTTCATTTGCTCTCTGTGATCTTCAGAGCCCACCCAATCCTTTTCAGGAAAATCCCACTCCAGCGTCATAGTAACCTTCATAACCCATCATAGGGATCTTTGGGCAATACTCAACATATAATTAATGGTAATTAGAAGGTTACTACTAGTATATATTTTGAGGAAGCTTATAAGGGGAGCTTCTCTTTATATTGAGGATACAGGAATGATTGACAACAAGACGTTAGGGCTGCTTTGGGAAAAATCTGTTATTGGCTTGGCCTTGCTGGACAAGAACGGATACTTCTTGGATGTGAACTCTAGGTTGTGTGAGATTTTAGAGTATTCAGATGTAGAACTAGTGGGAAAGCACTTTAAGGACATTACCTTACCATCAGATCAGAAACCAGATCTAGAGATGGCTAGGAGGTTAGCATCTGGGGAGTTAGACTACTACAAGATGACTAAGACTTATCTGAAGAAGTCTGGTTATCCTGTAATGATGGACATTATGGTTTACGGCCTAACCAACTCTAAAGGGGAGTTCGAGTTTTTCCTATCTCAAATGACTCCAAGGTTCAACCTGAAGCCTACTTCCAACATAGATGAGTTTAGGATTGAACCTACTGTCCTAATCTTCAATTGGTTACAGTCCAATAAGAAATTCATGCTTGTAGTACTCACTACTATCACAGCAATGATGGCAGGCTTTACTGCCTTGTTTGAATTCCTTAAGGATAGAGTCTAAGCTTCAGACATTGGCCTGAGCTTACCTTGATAAGCAGAGGGGTGGGTAGAATCCAAGTACTCATGTGCAACAACATTCTGTCCACCCAGGAACATCTTTTGGTCTAGCAAGATTTCCCATACGTCACTACCTGCTGCATCCCAGCCAAGAGTATCACTGTATCCTCCAAATTGAATAGATCCTTCTGCTATACCCTCATCTACAATTAGGGTCTTATCCATGAAGATAGCATCGTGATACATTCCGTGATAATATCTGTCCTTACCGTCAGTGTTATTGAAAGCAATATTATTAGCACCGTTAGTACTGGATCCATCATCTAGGTTTGTGTAGGTGAAAGAACCATTAGTGTTGGTACAAGGTAGACCGGAAGGGTATTCAGTATTGCCTCCAAAGAAACCCATAGGAGTTTCATTTCTACCGAAACTATCTGAACAACGTAGGGCAACATCTCTTGTTGCCCAATAGGTAGGATAGAGTGGATGAGTAGCATCATCAGAAGGCACTAGGCTACCAAACCATCCATCTCCTCCTAATGTGCCGACAGCAGCCTCTTTTGCATCACGAAGGGCAATCCAGTTAGTCATCCATTCTGGTTCGAACCAGTTAGGTACTTTGGTGGTACTGGGAAAAGTAGTGCGGAACAAACCTAGCTTCTCTAGTAATCTTGCGTTGATAGTTTTGCCAGGTTCAGCAGTACTGTTTTCAAACAGACCAATGTTGCCTGGTGTCCCTTCTTCAATATCTCTCAGCAAGGAAGCAAACAACTGTGCTTGGAATCCTCTCGATAGTCTAATGCTAGAATCCCGGTAGTCTTGGTTGGTGGGATCAGTTAGGTTAGCTAGATTAAAGTTGTTGGCATACTGAGGGTTCATTAGCCAAACTGCCTTCAAAGCTAGAGCTTGACCTGAGTTTACTGATTTCCTAAACATGAAACCATAATTAGTATGGATACCAGCGTCTACAGCCCTAGCAACTTCGGATCTAGACACTTGTGCTTCTGCATCGGGAACAGGGCCAGTTCCAGTAGTGCATTCAGCGTTGAGCCTATTAACGGTTGTGATTAGTCTAGTTGGTTGAGAGAAACCTCTATCCCCCCAAGTTGTACCGCCACCAGCATCTCCTCCAGGTGCAAAAGCATCCAAGGTAAGCTTGTTAATACTTTTTGTTAGAGTAGAACTGTCATCATCGAATCTAGTTTGGCTGAACCATTGTTTAACATTCCAGAAGGAAAACTTCATCCACAGTCTAGCCAAAGGATCTTTTCTTGCTAGCTCTGCTGCTGCTCTGTATTCTCTAGACAGGTGGGTATGTGCGTGCCTAGTCCATTTAGTTGCGTTGTGATCTCTTGGTTCGAGGATGTTTCCACCAACGGCAGTTCTTAGGAATGTACCGTGAAAAATACCATCGTCTAGCCAACTTCTTAGGTTGTTATTAGTATCATTAAACTTAGGAAATAGGTTGTACGCAACAGGGTCAGTTCCTTGTAGATTAGAAGTGTTCAAACCAGAACCTAGACCTAGGGCATACTCATTGTAGCCTGCAAGGTGGAAGGATTTGTTATCAGAACCTCCCCAGTATGGATCTCCTCCTTGGATGATTAGCTTCGTACCTGTGGTTGCTCCATTAACCTCTCCATTAATCAGAAGGGGCTCTCCTGTTGCAAGAGTTAGTGCAGCAATCTCTGAACGAGTAATCTCGCCCATCATCTCCCTTCTCCATAGACGAGCGCCTGGTCTGCCCTTTCTCCATCCCCAATAAGGAGCAATACCATTACCCCCAGTACTACTACCCATGTTCTTATTCCCCATGAACCAGGGTTGGACAAAACCGGACTTCTTATAAGTTCCTCCCCCTACGATATCGTACTCAGCAGTAATACCGTCAATCTGATCTCTGTATGCTGTTGGACGAGGAACCAGATCTGTCTCATCCATATCGTAATGGGTACAATTGATTAGGCTGGCTCTATCAGCACCAAAGGATAGTTTTACGGGCAGACAGGCTCTTGTACGGAAGTACAGAGGGGTAGTTTGTTTATACAGTCTGGTTTCTCCTGTTACGTTTTCTGTTACCGTAACAGATAGGGAGTTCCCGTAGACAAATCCAACAGCCTGAAAGCCATTGGTAAGCATTACATTGACCTCAAAGGATCCTGGGAACTCGTCATGCTCTACAACACAAGCATGGATACCCAGAGCTTTGTTATCAGAGAGGTAACCTACTCCATCGGAATGTTGGTCGTAGAGAGTTTCAAAGTCTGCTAGGGTACTATCGGGCGGAATGCCAAAGGTAGGAGACCCAGGGATATAGCTATCGTTTAGAGGTAGGGATGCATATTTCCAAAGGAAGCTCATGCCATTCACTTCATCACGGACGAAAGTATCAGCACTATCAATATTGATAGTCTTACGCATAATAGCATTAGCTTCCGAACCCAACGAGCCTTCCCCTGCATCTGAATTAAGGTAGTGCTGATCGAAGATAATGCTAATATCAAAATTGAAGGTTAGGTCTTCAGTTCCACCGGTTGTACCGGATCCATCTGTTCCACTTGTATCACTTGTATCACTTGTATCACCACCACTAGCATCATTGCTACCGTCTCCATCAGTATTGAAGGAGACATTTCCATTATTGTCAGACTCATAACCTAGTGATCCATCATTGCTAACGGACTTAGGAATAAAAACATCAGCGTTGAACTCTGTGATCTCACCTGTTGCGGTAACAAGGTATCTTGGACTTGGGATATAGGTTCTTAGTACTACAGAGATACGCTTACGGATTAGACGATCTTCTTTATCAGCAGCTTCAACAGAACCAGTATCATCTTCTGAAATGATGTGTGCCTTAGCTAGTGTAGAGAATTTAGTAGGAACTTGCATCTCTGGATTAAACTTCAATCTCACTTGCTCAAGGATTTGATCCATGTCAGAACGATACTTACACCAAATATTGATATCGTACTGAATGTTTACTGGTCTAGGGGCCAGGCTCAGTACTCTGAATGCCTGTCTCTTCTCCTCATCCCAGACCTTCTCATGTACAAGGATACTCTCGTTTCTACGTCTTGAGTCATCATCCTTTGTAGTAGTCTGAGCAATAGAGATAACAGGGAGAATGATGTTATTCTCCTGGGTGAGCTTGGCTACTGCTCTTTCAGCATTAGCGTGCATTACCTTGATATCCGTAGACTTCATATCAGAGGTAAGGTAGACGATATCATTAATTGATGCCATCATGCCTCTAAGACTCTCTCGGTAGACGAAGGAGATATTATCTCTCTCTCTAGTCATCTTGAAAATCTTAGCTCGTACATCTCCTTCCCTAGTAGCCCAATGTACGCTTCTACTTTGGCAAGTTTTGCTCCCTAAGAAAGAGATCTCGTTGACGTTTCCTGAAATTCCGCTTGTATTACTCATAAAAAAAGCTCCCCTAGTATATAGGAGAGCCTCTTTAAATCTCAGTCGATTTCCTGAATAAGCCTTTCTAGGTAATAATGAGCCTTAGCCAGGTCTTGTGTGCGTTTACCTTTATAGGCACTTCGCATCATGTACTTGATAACGTTTCCTTCTAGATACCCTTCAAACTTCTCCTGACTGAGTTTGGCCTTCATAATATCCAGAACTTCAATCCCTCCCATTGTGTAGTGATCGGGCTGTACTACTTCGGGGTCTGCTTTCTTTTCCATTTCGGGAGTCTCCTTGTTAGTTGATTTTGTTGTGCTGTACCAACAATTACCTAGGTAAGTTTTTCTGTATTCATCGTAGTGAGACATTGGGTTCCCCGTAAAGCTGGTCTCCTACTGAGGCATCGTGAGGAGAGTTTTCATTGGTAATATTGGAAGTAGCACGAACAAAGACTGCCTTTTCTCTGAACTCGTTTAGGTTTCTAGCCCCAACATAGGACATAGCTGATTTGATTCCCTCTTGGAAGTATTGCACGATCATCTTTGTACTTCCTGCTGGGAGGGTTGGTACTGCTTTGGAGATACCTTCCATGTTGACTACTTTTTGATTCAGAACCTCTTTGGCATCCCTTGAGGCCATCCCTCTGAATTGACTGTAAGCCTTCCGAGGATCCCACCCGATAGTACGGTCAGATCCAGCTAGGACGCCTCCTACCATTACTGCTGCGGCTCCTACGGCCAAGCACTTAGCTGCGTCCCCAGGGCTTCTGATACCACCGTCTGCAATTACAGGAATGCTCACATCAGCACACTGAGCAACGGCAGCCAATTGAGGAAAGCCACAACCTGTTTTAGTTCTTGTGGTGCAAGCAGAGCCAGGACCAATTCCTACCTTTGCTATAGTTGCTCCCCAAATCTCAAGATCTCTTACGGCTTGACGAGTAACAACATTGCCTGCAATGATATCTCCCTCAAAACCACTATCTCTAATCTTCTTAATGGTTTGTTCCATTGCCATTGAGTGCCCATGAGCAACATCAATACAGAATGTGATAGGTCGTCTCTTTGCTAGATCTAATAGCCCTTTAATTCTCGTAGCATCATTAGACCAAATTCCAACAGCAACCATCAGATTTGCGTTGTAGGGAATTTCATTTGCAATATGCAGAGCTTCCATAGCTGGCATATTCCTGTGAAGAACAGCACCTCCCCCATAGGAATTCATGCTAAGGATCATATCGTGCCCTGTGATGGTATCCATGTTTGCTGCAATGATGGGGATGGGAAGCTTTAGAGTCCCAAGAGTTGTGGTTGTGTCACAACCTGTTGTTCTACTCCAGATCTCAGACTTCTGAGGTACGAGAAGAACATCGTCAAAGCTAAAGGCTTCGTTCGCTAGAATTTGCATCTTTAAGGAAATCGATAATTAGGATGATTCGTGATTCGCTGGACAGATTAAATACTGAGTGGAGGTTTCTGTCATTGAAGACAAAAGCCTCCCCCTCAACCCATTTGACTTCTTGGTTTTCGATACGGAGTCCACAGTTCTCTTTGGGAATCTTTAGCGCCAGATGTGCTCTAAGTACCTCATCGGTAAACCCAGTGTGGGGAGTAATCTCAGTCTGATACCTAAGAATGGAGAAGCTTGCGGTCTGTAGCCCTGGGATGTCTTTTACTAAGTCCCAGGTCTTAGGGCACATTTGAGTATTAACGTAATGCTGTCTACCAAACGTAATAAGAGGCAGTACGTCCCACTCTCCAGAGTATAGATCAGTCTCCAAGTAGGGAACTGAGTACTGGTGGGACTTTAATGCCTCTTCTCGAATATCTCTCCAACCGTTTTCAAGTTGCTGAAGAAATGGGAACTCCTTGCTTGTTTGTGTAAAACTGCTCAACGATGACTCCTGCTTGTATTAGGTATTCCAGCCCGCTACTGTGATACACCTTATCATAGACAACTCGCTTGATTTTTGCCTGGATAATCAGGGTAGCACAAGGAATACAGGGAGCCATAGTAACGTAGATTGTAGCACCTTCTGATGATTGGGTGCTACAGGCTAGCTTGGCAATGGCATTCTTCTCTGCGTGGAGGACTTCCAGCTTAGTATAGGTAAAGCCTAAGAAGTCTGTGTACTCACACTCATTACTGAATCCTGTAGGAGTTCCATTCACACCGTCTGAAATAATAGCCCCGTTCTTTACTACTACACATCCTACTTTAGCTCTGCTAGCGTTGGAGAGAGTGGCAAAGGACTTTGCGTTGTCCATGTATACGGTGTCAAGCTGTTTTTGTGAGGCCAAGGAGGAACTCTAGGGAAAGGTAAATGAGGTTGGTGAGAGAGAAGACAAGCACAGGAAAGACGATGCACATACCGACTACAAGTAGTGTGGTTTGGATATTATCTTTCCTATGTCGCTTGTCGTATTCTGCGAAAGGGGCTTTGGTCTTCATTATGATAAGAGAGTGGACTTTAGTTTGTCCACTCTCTATTGTTTATTACTGGACGAAGAGGTATCGAACTCCAACGACTCCTTGAGCCGCTGTACTGTACGAACATTCGCTTTGCGAGCCCCCGGCATTCTCCAAGGTCATTGTGGTATTGATAGGAAGGAGGAACGTACCCGTTCCAGTCACAGACTGTAGAGCACCAGGGAAATCAAAAACTGGCCCCCAAGCAAATTGGGTGTCCACAGAAGCCGTAGCAGGGACAGTCGCCCCAGGTGCAGCAGTAAGAAGTTCTACAGGACGAGAAACAGTTCTACTAAAGAGTCCAGCACTAGGAAGGGATAGCTGAAGGGCACAAGGAGAGTGTCCAGGAGTGCCAATATCGCTACGAGTTGGAGGGAAGTAACCTTCCTCCAGTTGATCCCACGATAGGGCAAGTTGACCAGTGGTATTTCCCGTGTTCTTGTAAGTGGAATCCCACTGAGCATCAATTTCAATGCCATACTGGACGCCAACAAGAGTGCCACGACTAGGATCGAACTTTTGGAATGTGAGTCCCGTGAACTGAGATCCGTTCCAATCAATGTCTTGGAAGAGGTCAGCGGCTCTAGTAGAGCCCCCACCGAAACTGAAAAGAGCGAAAGAGGTGAGGGCTACTGCAAGAACAGTAGCCAGTTTTGTGTGAAATTTCATTATCTAATGTTGCGTCTGTCTGAGTGTCGATCCCCAAAGACGCGGTATTGGGGACACTTAGTATATAATACCCCACAAGGAGTATTTTTGACAAGAAACCATAGATTTATTAACTACATACAATAGATGAAGAACATACAAGAATTGAATACTGACGTTGGGAAGAAGAATAGCACTGATATCTCCCTGAAGAGGGTTAGAGATAAGATCAAGTCCAAGGGACATGAGTTCAAGAACAAGGCTACTGATCTAAGGAACAGAGAGGGTATCAAGAACGATAACAAGTCTGCTATGAAGAAATCCTTTCTAGCTAAAGCTAAGTCTATTCTCCTTAGACGCTAAAATGTTTGTTGGCAGACTCTTGGTTCGAGTCTATATTTGGTAGGGCGTACAGGATTTGCACCCGCATGAGCGAAATTAGAAGTTTCGTGCCTGTCTATTCGGCCAACGCCCCATGTGTATTATGACCTGTCCAGGTAATGTTCATCACAGTACCAAGCAATATCTTCTAGGAACTGATAATGAAATCGTTGTTTTGCTCTTTCCACAATGCTATTGATCTCAACTAGACGCTGCTTGAGTGCATCAATTTCAGCTTCATACTCTCGGTCACTCTTAAGCGGGGGAAGGAAGCCTTTGTTCTGGGGGTGGGTCATTTTTGGTATCCTGCTTTGATTACTGAGTCTCGTTCTTAGCCTTCCCACTAAGGAAAGCAGTTCTCATTGATTCCAAATCAAGCCTAGCCATTCTAGCCATGCCCTCAAGGATATTAAGCTTGTACATGCTGTTATCGTACTCCTCAGCAGTTTCCCACTTCAAGTCCAGATTAATTTTCTTGAAGCAATCACTAACCCGGAAAGATCCCTCAGCATACTCTTCCCAATTTTTCATAGTATAGGAAACCGTGGAATCGTAAACGGAATCAGTGCGATTAAGGAAAGAGCGGCCAGTCAGCGTTTTTGTAACAGTCATAGTCTGGAGGATTGTGGTAACAGTCATAGTATGGAGGATTGTGGTTGGTTGGGAGTATAGGAATCGAACCTATATCTTTGGATTATGAGCCCAATGTTCTACCGTTATACTAACTCCCGTTGTTCTTAAAACTCCCAATCAGGGTATTCGTCTGCAAGCAACGCGCCGATCAAGGTAGTCATATCCGCGATCATCCAAGTAGCAATATCAGTACCAAACTCTTCAATCCACTGAACGTAGATTACGGTGGTCATGAAAACAGCATACTCCTCAGCGAACTCAGTCTTGGTCATTCCAGCATCAATAGCCAGGTCTGCACAAGTACGAACATGGTCACGATAAACAGGCCAGCGCCTACGCAGAACAGTAAGGGCTTCATCAGCGGCGGTTTGTTCTTCCACAGCAGCAGCTTGTTCAGCAAACTTCTCAGCGACATTACCGGAGAGGTAAAAGCCCCAAAGACCCAGCATTACAATGCTGCTTACGACAATGAAAATAATCGACCAAAAGAGACCTTTAAGAATATCTAGCATCAGTCAATACCTGTGTCAGTGATTTGAATTCGGTTGGAGAAGTTCCAGTCGCTATCGTTATCTCGGTAAGCAATCTGAGCGTAGTAACCAACAGGAATTTCAGAAAGGGTGAAAGGAAAAGCAGCTTGGCCGTACTTTTCATCGTAGAAGCGAATAGCCCCTGAACCAGCACCCTGAGCAAAACCATTCATGCAAAGGTTACCGTGACCAATAGGAGTAGAAACCGTAGCCATAGGAGAGTAAACAACCATCGCCGTATTTCCATAGCAGCCATTCCAGGAAACCAGTAGATCGTTGGTGGTTTGGGCTAGGGTGGCTCCAGAGTGAAAATCTCCATTAGGAGTGGGGACAGAGCAGTCCACGGAAAAGGGGTGGGTAATTAGTGCGAGTAGTAGTAGAGACTTCATAAGGTTTATGTAGGTGATTGGTAGGCCATTTTGGAATTGAACCAAATATCTCCGAGATATAAGCTCGGTGCATATACCTATATTTGCATATGGCCCGGAGAGTGGAGGAGAGAGAGCCACCTCTCCCCCCGACACAAGTATTATACCGTGGCCTGTGGGATTCTCTAGGCTTCTTTAGTGTAAATTTTTTCCACATCTACAATACTTAGTTGGCCTTTGCTAACCTTGCACTTGTAGAGATCACCCTTACTGGGGATCGTATTGTCGAGAATCTCATCTGCTACTTTGGGTGCGATATTCAGCTTAATGAATCGCTTAATATTACGAGCACCATACTCTTGAGAGTAGCCTCCCTTGACAACGTACTTAAGTACGGCCTCAGTAATTCGAATAGGTAGTTGCTGCAATTGCATCTTGGCGATCTTCTTAACCTGCTCCTCATTTAAGGTGGTGAAGAAGATAGTCTCGTCAATGCGATTTAAGAACTCAGGACTGAAGTGACGCTTGACAGATTGCATCACCGTACTCTTGATTTCGACATCACTAACATTAGCTTCCTGCCTATCGAAACCTAGTGCTTCCCTTTTTACTTCTCCTACTCCTTGGTTGGAGGTGAAGATAAAGATGGACTTGCTGAAGTCTAGGACTCGTCCTACGTTATCAGTACAGGTGCCATCGTCTAGGAGAGACAGTAGGAAATCATACAGTTTATGGTGAGCCTTCTCAATCTCATCGAAGAGGAAGACCCAAGCGTTTGACTTTTCGGCCTTCTCGTAAAGCAGGCTCTTTTCAGAGTGCCCGACGTAGCCTGGAGGAGAGCCGATCAGCTTGGCGTATTCGTGTTGACCAGAGTACTCAGCGCAATTGATCTTAAAGAAGTTACCTGTGTAGTTAGCACCCAGGGTTCTTGCAAGTTCAGTCTTGCCCACACCTGTTGGTCCTACGAAGAACATAGAACTATGTTGGGAGATACCAGCAGCAATAAGTTTCAGCGTTTGCATGACTGAGCTTACCGCATCTTCCTGCCCTACGATGTTCATACCAATAGCCTTCTCAATCTCTTCTAGATCCTCCTTAGTATTGAGAGTATACTCAATACCAGAAGTAATCTCAGACTGCTTGCTATTGATAGTCTTCTTCAGCTTATCAAGGAAGGGATCTATTCCCTGCTCTTGAATAACCTGATTGTTAATATCAGCACAGAGGATTTCCAGGTTGAGAGAGGGATAAATGGAAACAACAGAATCGTAAACAGATTCGTAGTCTCTTTCTGATAAGTCTAGTGCAGAGGTAGTGGTAAGCTCTACAATGCTTTTCTTGTATTCTTGAACACAGATAGGTTCAGTAGAGGAAGTAATGCCACGGCGTAGACCTTCATAGATCTTTGATTCCTGACTAATGGTTAATACTCTTACTCTTAGAACTACGTCGAGTTCGTCACATACAATACGGAAGAATGCTGATTTATTTTTTTTGCTCATCTAGGAAGGAATCCAATTGACTAAAGACACTATTGTTATTCGACGCACTATTCTTTGTTTTATCCGTTTCGGGAAGCTTATCTTCTAGCTTGATAACCAAGTCTAGAATCTTAATGACGTTGTTCTTCGAAGTCTGTGCTGCTTTTAGGCAATCGACCATTAGCTGTTTAGCTGCATTGTCTTGGGGATTCTCCTCCACCATTGCCTTGAAAAACTTATGGGCTTCTAGCGCCAAGCCTCTATCGTCTCCCGACTCTCCAATAAGGTCTTTACAAATCTTTTGAATACGGGTGGGACTGAGGGCTCTTGTTTTAGGGGTATATGGTGTGGGCATTTTTCTTATTCTCCTTAGTATCTAGGTATTGACCTATCCACTTTTGGATAAAAACTGAACTGCATAGCTCCCATTGCCCATATGTTAGGTTTAGCCCGAAAGGCTTCCAGGACATATCCTGTTCATCAACGTTCTTACTTCTCACTTAGAATCTCTACTCTTGATAGGTGAGCATCATTTAGTTCGATGCCTGTAGGGAGAGCAAACGAAAGCTTGGTATCCCTAATAGCTTGAGCGATATCGATTGCGCCTGGGTAATCCATATCTAGTTCAAGCGTAACTCTCAGCTTACCACTAATCTGATTCTCTCGTCTATTCTTAGAGTCGAAGTTCAGCTTAGTTTTCTTCTGAGGCTTCTTGTGGCTATTCCAAATCCAACCCATTACTTAACATTTCCTGTGTAGTGCATAATTAGGACGTACCTTTGTCCTTCTGTAACAGGTGCTACTTTATGCTGAGTAAACCCGTCCCACATCGCTAGAGAGTACTTAGTTCGTTTAATGAAGAACTCCTTCTCTGGAGGGGTAAGCAGTAAGGTCTCCCCTCCTGTAAACTGGTCATTTAGGAGGACACAGGCTGTAGCAACTACAGGAGGTCGAATTCCATTGGGGCCAGAGTCCCAATCACAGTGCATATCGAACTTGCCTCCAACATCATATCGGAGGATCCAAAAGCCGTGATAGCCTGTGACGTAATCACAAGCGTTATTCTTGAAGAGGAAGTTCATCTTCCTCATGCAGCTTTCCCCTAGAGCAAAGAGATCAGGTAGTACGTCTACAATCTTCTCATCGTTCTTGCGGGAAACCTGGCTGAATGGATTAGCAATCTGCATCTCCAAACAATCGGGGTTATAAGACCAAGCAGATCTCTTTCCCCTTTGATCTACTAGCTCAATTAGTTTTTGAGCCAACTCTTCTGTTACAGCGTTTTCTGCCGTAACGAAAGTTGGCTCCGGGTTGTGTACAGTGACCATCATACGCTATCATAGCGTTAGGAGGCCCGTAGTCCTTTACTTAAAGGGGTTTTTGATTTTCTTGAGTATGCTGGGTAGCGTCTCTACTGAAGGGAATGCCCCCTTAATGGGAGCTAGGATAGCTACTCTTTCCTTCCTAGGATCCCAATACAGGACAGCACACCCAGGATCCATGTCCATCTTATCATAGATCAGATTGTATATTACGCAGTTCTCGTAATACTTGGTGAACTCATCTGAAGTAAGGGCTTCTATTCTCTCTCTAGGAGCGTAGTCATTTAGAAAGAAGGCTAGTTGCGTCTTCGTAATATAGTGACCATCTACATTGGTCATGCTATAGGGTTTTCTAAAAGGTGTCTTCTTCATTGGAAAAAAGGGAGGGACCGTTGACGGGGGAAAAACGGTCCCTCCCAAGAGCGCAAGCAAAGCTCTCGTTAGTATTTAGTTCAAAAAACTCTAGGACTAGAAAGATTTTTAGTTGCTAGCGTATTGAGAAGCCAGATCCCACAGTTGAGTGTTGAGATTAACGTCAAGCTGAATGTTAGTGATCTCTCGCACTTTGCGGCCAGTCTTCTGCTTAATGAAGCCACCCTTGGTCAGGTTCTCCTGAACACGGTTAAAGGTCTTCCACAGATTGCTACCCGTATCGCCAGGACGACGAGCCGTATTCAGGTTGAGAAGCATTTCATCATCGAAAGCATCAAAGCGAAGGGCAGCAGCTTCCTTAACGAAGCTAGAACTGCGGTCGAACGTAAGATCAATGCCCTCCCACTTGTTAATGACGTTGGAAATCTTCGTAGCGTTAGCCAGAAGTGTGTCAGAAGCTTTTCGGACTTGGGAAGGGTCGAAGCCAACGTGGCGGAAGTAGATGCTACCGAACTCTGTGTCCGAAACAATCATTCCATTAGAGCAGACAAAGCGGAACACTCCTGCTTTCAGAGTGTGACCAGCAAGACCGTTGTGAGCGTTCATAAGAACAAGCTCAGGAACGGAATCACCAACACCGAAATCCTGCTCAAAACTAGATTCGTGACGAAGACGAACCACATGACGAGCGTGTTCAGGGCTCCAAGTACGGGTTTTCACCTGACCAGCGTAAACGACCTCCCAGCCCTCTTCTTGGAAGTGGTTGAGGATCTCTTCGGTAGAGAGGAAAGAGTATCGATCAGAGACACGGGCCTCTTCGGGGCCAGTAGCAAAAATCGCAGGACAGGTTTCACGGAGCAGTTCTTCGTTTCTAAGCATGGTATTTTGTGCCTCGTTTGGCACCAGTTTGAGTTACGAGATTATGGTTCTTAAGTTCGTTAATTGTGTCAGTCCAATCAGCGGCATCAATTCCAGCATTGAGGAGGATCCAAGACTTACCTTGGGGTTTCTTCTCTGCCTTCAGAAGCTCAAAAATAGTCTGAGCATCCTTGGAGAGAGGTTTGTTACTCTCTTCTTTTACTGGCTTGGGAGTTCGTCCTACCTTCCTGGAAATAGCCTTGTTGATGGCATCGGCCAGGTTGTCGTAGGTGAAGTCGGCGTATTCTCTCATCATATTATAATAGCCTCGGTAAGTATTTTCTCGGAAAGTAATCCCGAATTATTTAGGAAAGACCCAGGTGATCTCTAATGGGCTTGAACTTTTCTGTAGGGAACTGGTCGATAAACGTCTTCTTTTGGAATTTCATGTCCCCAAAGGTATACCAGGCTCCACCCTGAATTACTGTTCCTTCCTTCACAAGTTCTTCCAACAGGCCATAGTGAGGAATCAGGCCCTTATTGAATAGTAGTCTGAACTCAGTCTCTCGGAAGGGTAGGGATACCTTATTTTTAGTGTTACGGAGGCGTCCCTCAATACCCATAGCGTCACCATGCTCATCCTTGATAAGATCGCTTGTCTTATTCGAGATCGTTTTCATATTGACTGACAGGTAGTACTCTAGGGACTTACCACCAGAAGCCATTGTGTCTGGACTACCAAACATAACACCCACCTTGTTTCTGATCTGATTGATGATGATGAGGGCTACCTTATACTTGCGGAGGATAGGGTTGATCTTCTTCAGGCAATTACCCACACACTTAGCTCTAACTGCTCCCTGCATATTGTTGCCATCGTAGTTCTCAGCTTCGTACTCTGCCTTGGAAGGAGAGACAGCTATACTATCGTATGCAATGACAATAGGGGTGTCCTTGTCTAGCTCCCTAATCTCCTTGATAGTCTGCTCTATGACGTTGAAGCAATCCTCTACGGTTTCTGGGGCAGCGTAGATTAGCTTCTTTGGGTCAAGGCCCAGATGCTCTGCGAACGTTGCATTGTAAGCGTTCTCACTATCTACCAGCATTGTGTAATGCCCTAGAGCTTGGGCTTCCTTCAGGATATGGGTAGCGAATACAGTCTTAGCAGTACTCGCCTCACCATGAAACTGACTGATACCCCCAATAGGGATACCATCTCGATAGTTACCTGAGATAACCTTGTTTAGAGCATAGCTTCCTGTGGAAACAAAGCCTAAATCTTCTACTGAATCTGATAGAAGCCCCGCGTTCTTTAGCTTTTCAATGACGTTACTGTTCATGCCTTATTATAGACTCAGACTCCAGTATACACCACTTCTTTGATACCAAACTTTCTAATCAGAGCCATACACCCAGGGCAAGGCTTGGCGAGGTTCTCGTTAAGCCTATAGACGTAAATGCTAGCCCCAGAGATATCAATTCCCTGTCTTACTGCTCTATAGATAGCGTGACCCTCGGCGTGTAGGGTATCATAATTACCACTACCAAACCGAGGGTTAGTCTTATTGGTGTTAGAAGCTTTGCTTAGAACTTTTTTGCCTTTGGCAATGGCAGCACCAATCTTGAAACGGTGAGTGGATTTCTCAGATTCAAGTCGGGCTGCCCTCATCGGCGGGCTATTAAGTTTCATTACAGGGGCTCTGGTTTGAAGACTTCAATTCCTTCATACTCCCGAACACTACGAGCATAGAGATACACGAGAGCGTGTCGGGAGAGGTAATCTTCGTAAATCCTATCGGCTGGGAAAGGGCACCCCTCATCGTCAGAGTACCATCCTTCTTCATACCTAGCCGTGAACATAATCCGGGCCATACTTAGAACTTGGGTTTGGTTCTTAGGGTGGAAGGAGGTAACGCCATGCTTCGCATGGAATTGGACTACGTTTCCTTCCATTTTTTTCATGACTCTGGCGAAAGCCTTTTCGTGGATCGTCATATCAACACTTCTTTTCGCAAGGTCTTTCTTTACTTGCTTATCCCACTCCTTGTTTTTCTCTTCGAGAAGTTCTCCAATAATTCGAATCTCATGCGAGCTAATGGCTCTCCTGTTTTCGGGGAAGTAGTGGAAGCCATCATCTAGACGGAGAAGCCCTTCTCTGAGGTGGTTACGAAGCGTCTCATCTTGATCTTCTTTCGGTTCAATCACGACATACCTCCTTTAAACCAACCGTTACCCTTGAGGTTAAACCTAGGGGTGCAATCTCCAAGATACTTTTGCATGGTTCCCTCCTCTTTCTCTTTAGGGTCGCATTCAGGACAGTGGGTAGCTGGGTTAATGTAGTCCTCTGTCATAGAGGCGAACTTCTCCCAAATCATATCACACCCTGAACAGTGGTATTGGTAAAAAGGCATTAGCGGTTGTCTCCTGAGCCCCCGATGACTCCACGGGCTTGACGATCAAGTAGCTTTTTGTTATTAGCTTTAGCTGCCTCTTCTAGAGAGTAACCAAGCTCGAAAAGGAAGGTAGAGAGATACCAGAGTACGTCACCGCATTCATGCATAAGATCTTTCCTATCCTGAGTAGACATATTCCCACCCTTATCGCGGGCAATCTTCTTTAGCTTTTCGAAGATCTCTCCAACCTCTCCTCCTAGACCCAGAGTTGGGTAATGGATGTTACTACCCCTACTAGGGTAGATTGCCGTCTTGGCTACGTTTACATCATATTCCTTAAAGTTCATGTTCCTTCAATCCTAAGTACGGGAACTCCGTGTTCCTCTGCTTGTTTTATCATGTTATTAGTTCCTTTGCCTCGTAACCGCGTCCTCCACACACGATGATCTGGTAGCTGGTGTTCATAGCTTATTATACCTTGGTAACCATCTCTTCTCGGATCCAATCCAGAGTAAATTCCATGCCTTCTACAAGAGTCATAGAGGGTTTCCAGCCGAGGACTTGTTCCATGAGAGTGTTGTCAGAACAGCGACCCATTACTCCTACTGGACCCTCAATGTTTTCAATGCAGGTAGAGTCTTTATCTACAATGGAAAGAGCCATACGAGCCAGCCCGTTAATGGATATCATTTCATCAGAGCCGATGTTGATAATGCTCTCTGTGTCTGCCTGCATTAGGCGTCGAACGGCCTCCACGCATTCGTCAACGTATAGGAAAGAGCGTGTCTGAGTTCCTGGCCCCCAGACCTCCATAGACTCACCAGCTAGGATAGCTTTACGAGACATTGCAGCAGGAGCTTTCTCTTTTCCACCTGTCCAAGTGCCATAAGGCCCAAAGATATTGTGGAACCTAGCGATACGAACTTGGATACCATAATTCCTAGAGTAGGACTTCCATAGACGTTCGGAGAATAGTTTCTCCCACCCGTATTCTGAGTCTGGGTTAGCGGGATAAGCAGAGTCCTCCTTGCAGTTAGGGTTCTCTGGATCTGTCTGATTCTCGCCTGGGTAGATGCAGGCTGAGGAAGAGTAGAAGACCTTACACTT
>Ga0075110_1000288_pt1 | contig 26230 bp, 18 predicted proteins | sample AntAceMetag02UK8_FD_69799 | JGI IMG/M metagenome (GOLD analysis project Ga0075110, IMG submission 69799) | Saline lake microbial communities from Ace Lake, Antarctica - Antarctic Ace Lake Metagenome 02UK8 | ecosystem: Environmental > Aquatic > Non-marine Saline and Alkaline > Saline | place... | reverse complement strand
TTCGGTTCTTAAAATTGTCGATATTGAATGGTGTCACAATCAAGTTGTAATTTCACAGAGAATAGAGTAGCGAAATGATTCTCAAAGGCAACATTTCCGTTTTTGGCACGTATTTAAGGAGGAGGGAGGGCTACAGCTTGATATTGCTTAGCTTCGCAAACTTTTTAGTACCTTTAATAATTAATAAGGGCAGTTATGGAGTGTTTATCATGCAAATCCGAGATTAAGAACGCATTCTCAAGTGTTAGAGACTTTTCTTACCAAGAGAAGCGCTCTCCATTGATTGATGAGGACCGTGTAAATGAATTTTTGGATGTCATAATTGAATTCAAGTCAAAGCTGAGTGAAAAGACCAAGAAAATCGACGAAGTCAATTCAAGGGTTGAGTCTTTGACATGGTTCAATGATGTAGACGAAGAAGGACTAATGCTCTTGAATGACTTGATTTCTGCTGCCAAGGACCTGAGGACATCTCTAGTTCGACAATTTGTGGCGATGGGTTTACTCAGAAAGAAAGGGATAGCGAGGCAAGAGGTGAAAAACTTCAAGTGTGCCATTGATGATTTGAAGGAGTCATATGAAGACTTGGAATCGGTATTTTTCTTTCTTCCTGAAATGCCCGATTTTGTTGAGACTACTAAAAAGCTTTCTCTAGTTTGAAATGAAGATTTATTGCTTGGAGGATTTTAAGGTTGAGTATGAGAGGCTCATGTCAAAAAAATCCTACAAGAGTTTAGAGAAGGAAATTATCTCCTATTTTTTCGAGAAAACCGCCAACGAACTTTGTAGTGGAACAAGGCTAAATCTCAGCTCTGAGGTTCCTTACATCAAAAAGCGCCTTTCTGGCAGCGGTGGTTTTAGGGTATATTTTCTGGTATTGATAAAAGAGGATAAATTGATTCTGATGTTTGTCCATCCTAAGTCAGGTTCCTTGGGGGCTTCTAATATCGATGATGATTATAAGGCCTATCTCTATAAGAAGGTTCTAGATTGTGTAGAATCTGATGATATGTATGAGCTTACTTTAAACGAAGAAAAGTCAAAAATTGAATTTAAAAAACTAGACGATTGAGTAGCTTTACTGTCCCGAATCTAGCAGCTCAGTTCATCACCAACTCCTCGCTAAACCTTACTAACTTGATTCCCTTCGTTTCGTCCAAAGGAATATTTCGCACATGCCTCATGAAAAGCAAGGCATTATCTTTCAAGCCAATTCTGTTGTAACCATGAAAGACCGCGCTTGCACCTGAAATCTTGTGCCCTGTAATCTTAGCTAACACTGGTTCTGGAACATATTGAAGCAGCAATGTCACAAATGTTCTTCGGCAAGTATGTGCACTGATGAGTTTTCCCGTTTCAGCACCAAATATTTTACTCATCAATACTTTGACTTGACCATGAAAGTGGGACGGGCAAATGTAATGAGGTTGATTTTGACACATGACTTGTCTGACAGGCTCCAACGCGGGCACAACTATTTGCGCTGAGGGATATTTTTTGACCGTAAGTTTTGCCCAGCCAAATGGATGGTCGTCAACATAAGCCCGCAGGAACGTTGCTAAATCCGAATACCTCAGACCAGTGAATGTGAGCAGTAGAAATATTTGTTTCGCATTTCGAAGTGCATCGGTTTCGGGTTGATGGTCCATCACAGCCTTCACCATCTCCCAGGTTAGGTATATTTTCTCCTCTTGCTGATAGCGAGTCTGTCTAACCCAATTCGAATCTAATATGATAAGTCCTCGCTGTCTGGCTAGGTTTCTGAATTTAACTAGGAACTTCTCTAAGTTCCACAGCGAGTTGTTACCCAGGCTATACTTATCCTGCAGCCAGCGAACGAAAGCCTCATGCAGCTCAGAAGAAAAGGTTTGCCAATAAAGACAGGTCTTTGTTTCGGCCTCAAATTCACGAAGGCGCTTCTCTAAGAGTCGATAGTGACTCTTAGTTTTCTCTTTCTCCTTTCTGCTGTGCTTTATATAGTGGTTGATAAAGTCCGTTACCCTCGATTGAATTTGTGTTTTGCGGGCTTCTCCAGTGAGCCTTTTGTACTCTTCTCTGACGTCCGCTGGCGTGATGGCATCATGAAGCTCACTATCAACCAGGCTGAGGTACGCATTCTCCAGTTGAGCAATTCTTCGGTCGATAAGATGATGGAGTTTGAACTTGTCTCTTGTTGAAAATGATTCTGAAGGTCTTTGTGTGTTCTGGTCCCAGTTCGTTTCCAGGATGCTCTCACCGATTAGAAGCTTTAAATATTTATAGTTTACATCTCCAGTGATGGAATCAATCATTCGGAAGCCAGCCGCCAGCGACAGCTGGATTGCTTTCTTCCTTTTGCCAGGAAGTTTCTTGAGGGTGACGTTGAAGCGAGCTTTCACATCGACAATGAGTCATTTTTTAGCGAAAGAGTGAAATTGGCGGGGGTAATTTCTTTTATTTGTTGAAAGTAGAATTACTACGAAAGTATCATGTGAATATATAGAGGATTTTACCTTCCAAGTAGAAGACCCTTCTAGCGGAGAACAGCATAAGGCTGTTAACTTAAGCATAGTATTAAATGAGATGAATGATAAATACTATTTGAATTTTACCATTCCTACCCTTGGAATCAATCAAGATATAGCATTGGAAATGTCTTTTTTCAAAAAAATGGAATTGGCTTATGCAAACCATACAAGTGAACCGAAATACAAGAACCAGGAAAGCTATTCAGATTATTTCCATTACAACGAAGATGATACAGCCGAGTTCTTTGTTGCATTCGGAAGGCAACTCGACATCCTTGGTGTGTTTTCCATTAGTCAATACATTCATGAGAAATTAGAAAAAGGTCAATCGGATATAGATAGTGTATTTGATGGAACAGGCTATTAACACGATTTTACCACAAGAAATAAGAACAGGGGGTTAAACTTAAACAAGGACCAATCAAAGCTAGATGCTAGAATGTATATGTTCAATAGGAATGTTGAACTGTGTGTCTGAGTGTGTCTCGGAACTTAATTCGACTGAAAACCCTTGACTTTGATGTTTTTCCTCAGCTCCCGATTCACCCCGTGAATACTACTATCCAGAAGAAATTCTGATTTTCTAAAATACCTCAAAACAATCCCCTACGGGCTACAATGTGTCTGAGACACACAACAGAAAACCTACGCTAGTCGTAGGTTTTCTGTTTTTAACCTTTTTTTCTTACCGATTCTTTCGTAAAACATGTGTCTGAGATATTCGATATGTGATTTTAGACGAGTTTAACATGAACTGGGATTTGTTCTCCGTTTCGCTCTGCGTAGTCAAACTCTCCATTGTCTTGCGCGACTTTCAGATGACCAAGGAAGCGAGCCGCATTCTTTTTGAGATGAAGGTCACGCACATAGGTGTCAAAGGCATCTGAGCTACTGACTGAGTGACCAGTGACCTTCGAATGCACTGGCTTGGGAACGAAATCGTGCAGCAGGGTAATAAAGGAGCTTCTTCCGAAGGACTTACTTGTCGCAAAACGCCCTTTAGGTCCCTGGGTATGTGACTCCTTCTCACCCCCAAGTATTCTTCTGAAAGTATATGACTCGTCAATCCCTGCCATCTCTGCCATTTCCTTCAATGTCTCATTGAACTTCTGACTAGCAATAGGCTCAGGAAATCCATTCTTTTCAATTATATCTTTGATTGGTTTGAGCACTGGAACACCAGCGACCATTCCATTGTTGCTTCGACTTGTCTTCTGTGGTCTTAGTTGGACATACCGATATTCGCCAAATTTTGTCTGAATAGTGCTAGCCTCCTCTCCAATGCGAGGATGAGTATTTCCAGAAAGTAGTTCGTGGAATCTTCTCCAATCGCTAACTCGTAATCCAGTGCAAAATGCTATCACTGACCATGTCTGAGTCTTCTTCTCGATTGAATTCTGAGGTGTGAATTCCATAAGCTTCTGCAAGTCCAATAGGTCGAAGTGGATGTTGTCTGCATCCACTCTGGGGATGCGTCCTAGGCTCGCTTTTGGGTTCCATTGTGAGAGGTCAAGTCTTGAACCCATTGCCTTATTCAGTAAAGAAATGACCCACTTTTCATTGTCTGCAAGGGTGTTCTGAGCATAAGATTGTCCATCTGATTTCGTCTGATTCTCGAACCAAGCGCTGAACTTGTCCACCTCTTCCATGGTCACAGTTTCCAACAAAATACGCCTGTCGGTAACCTCATAGTACCTCTGCAGACGGTTGAAAATCTTCATGTATTGCTGGTGTGTACTTTGAGTCTTTCGCTTCGTTTTAGGCCGCTCTAATTCGCACTCTATGAACCAAGGGATGAACTCATCCAAATAGTAGGGCTTCGAACTATCAGTTTTTCCAGAATAAGTTGTCCTTTTCTTCTGAAATCTGACTGTGAAGTATTTCTTCAGCACTTCCTTGCTGAGCGAAACCTCTCCTTCCTGCGCATGTAGGATAGTCTCCTTAACTGCAGACTGGAATTCTTTGAATTTCTGGTACCACTCAAGATTTTCATGAGTGAATTTTGCTGTAGGCTCTCGTCTTTCGCGGTCCCATTCTATTGATGGAATTCGGAGACCTGAAGATTGTCGATACTTTTCACGCTTCCCATTATCTAGAGTGAATGATAGCTGAAGTTCTACAACATTGCCGTTACCTGATTTTCTCAAGCGATAGTAAATTTCAATTTCTTTCATGACTTTCAGATTAAGCGGCCTTGTTGATTGGTTCCTTCCAATTGTCCATTGGAAGAACCGACCATTTAGCATAGCGAGATTCATATTCGAGGATACCTTGAGCAATGAGTCTTCTGGTTTTTACTGAAACCGTTGACAACGGAAAGCTGAGTTGGTTTGCTATCTCGGTTTTGGTGATACGACACCCATAAGGGTTGGTTTCTTCAATTGACTTTATAAAGGCGATGATTATAGCTCCTTGAGCGTTCGTATATTGCAGATAGTCGGTGTTTAAAATTGTTTTCATTATTTGATTGTTATGATAAGGTGCAACTTCACAATGAGTGCGTTTTCTCTTTTTACATGAATTATGGTTATGCTGCTTTCTTTCCGATAGCGTCAAAATCTAGTCGTTCTTTGATTTTTTGAACGTATTTCTCTTCCCGTTCAATGAAAAAGGAACATCGGCCTAGATTTTGGGCTGCAAGGCCTGTAGTTCCTTTAGCTGCGCAGCTTTCGAGGATGGTGTCACCAGGTTTGGTATAGGTCCGAATCAAATCCTCCATCAATTCGACTGGCTTCTGAGTAGGGTGTATACCTCTGTCTTTCCTGCGTAGGTTGACTCTGATTTCCCTCAACGGATATCTTGAGCCCTCATTGATGGTAGAGTGGGTTTTGAAACGGTCTCCACTCCATTCTGCAATGCGATTCTTGTCTTTACGATGATTTTTGTACGGTTTGCCCTCTCTCATTTTGGGGTAATACGGACATTGGCCTTCATAGAAAACACAAACCTCTTCCACATTGCTCATTGGTTGTTTATGGACGGCCATGGGGTTGGTCCCTTGACATTTTATCCAATACCAATTGTATTTCCACCATGGCCGATTACTTAGTATAAGCTGTGATGTGAAGGGTTGAGCTGCAGTGAGGACAATTGGATGGTTTTTCTTAATCAACCGTTTGTATTCTGACCATAGTTGGTCGAGTGGGAGCATGGTGTCCCAATCTGCCTTGGTCTTGCCGTATGGCAAGTCAGTAAGGATTAAATCTATGCTTTCAGACGGAAGCTTTTTCATCTCTTTTAGGCAATCGCCTTGAATAATTTTTGGTTTCATTATTAATCATTATGTGCGCGGGAACACAGTTTTAACATAACCAGATTGAATTCCCACATTCAATCAGACCTAATCCATTATGGCTTAAGTCGAACGCGTTTTGCGTCCAAGTGAGGGCGATGCCTCACCAAACACTTTGTCATGTTGCTGTGTTGTGCCCTTTAGATGGGAGGTCAGAATTGACCTTGTCCGAATCATCTGTCAAATGTGGCGGCTGTCCAAATTACAATTGCCCACCTGAGTATAATCTACGTGTTGGGATGAAAAAGGTTACGTCTTTTTGTAACTTTTTTTTTCATGGCTCGTTTAATAGTCCTTTTTTAGATTATACGTTGAGATTTAGTTTTGGATTCTTGAATGAGGTGATTTTATAGAATGAAAGTGAGTTTTGAAATTATTCAAATTGAGTGGGGAAAGGCAGTGTCGATACCAAAGGGTAATGACAGAGCATTTACCCTAAAGGCAATTGAGTCTGGAAAAGGAATCTATGCCGCCTATGGAGACCACGACCTCTATGGTCGAAATGTACTTTTATACATTGGTAAGACAGTGCACTTTGATGTTCGTACCAAACAATATCTGGATGGGGTTCTTTCAAAAGTGAATAACTTGAGTTTGGCCTATGGGAGGGTTTCTAAGCATCCATTTCAGGATGAGTCAGAGGCAATAGGAATTGCGGAACAGATATTAATTGCAGCACTGAAACCTGCCTATAATCGACAGAATATTCATGCCCTGGGAAGTGAGACACTCAGTCGAGGTTTTATTATTCAGAATTTGGAGGAAAGGGGGAGTTTGCCGTTGGAGGTGACGAATTATTGGTGGTTGCCTGATGAGCTAAAAATTCAATGACCACTCTGTTTACCAAGCATTGGTTTTGAGATATCCCACAGTGCTTGCTCCAGATGAACCATGACCTCCGAATTAGCCCCTTTTACTGAAAATAATTCGAAACGAATTTCGATGTTTTTCGGCATCCAATTGACCATGTACATGGAGTAAACTGTACGCCCTACTATACCTAGATGCTGTCTAAATCGCAGGTGATGGTCCTTTATTTTACTTCCTACGTACAAATAAGGCCCTTGATTCCCATTCGGTCTTGAAACATTGAAGAATTTATTTGACCTCAATTCTTTTTTCTCGAATTTTTGTTTGGCCTTGTATTTTACAAACTTTCTATAAAGCCTTTTATCCTCCTTTTCATTCAGAAGAGTGTATCTGTAAACACTTAGACCTTGGTGCCCTTTTAAGAACTTGACTATAGCCTGAACATTCTCTGAGATGTCAGCGGCTCCGCCTTTAAATTCATTCGTGTTGAACTCCCAAGTCTTTATATGAGTCAATTCCGTTTTTTGAACAAGCGGTATTAATTCTTGAAGTCTCTCAACCGCATGCTTATTCACTTCATGCATTGGCGGAGCGCCTTGGTAGCTATGATTTGTCATGTTTATTCGTTTACAAAGGTTATCTCACACCCCTTGCATTGCCTCTTGCTCTGGTCAAATTCCCCCAGGTCCCAACGACCAGATGAACGTTGATAGATGTCTAATCCACGACCGAGGATGATTTTCCAGCCATTGTTCAAAGAGATGCTCCTGTCATGTGCATTTGGGTCTAGCTCGTAGTTGAAGACTATTCCTTGGCTCATAAGTGAATCTGCCATTTCTTTGAAGGTCTCATGCGAGAACTGAAGATGTTCATCATCATTGTAGGTTCTCAAATGCAAACGCACTTCCTCGTCGAAGGGCTTTCTTGACGCAAGCAGTTTTGCGAACTCCATAAAGTTTTTCATTTGATATGGGAGACGTATGTATGGGTCAACAATCTTAATGTCTGTCGCGCCATTCAAATAATCTCCGAAGAGCTCGTCGTAAGTGATTCCTGTTTGGTTATCACGAATGATTTTCTGACCTGCAGCAAGTTCTGGTTTTGACCGTTGCTCTGAAGGCTCTTTGCTAGAAGTGGTAGATTCAGGTTCTGGTTTATTTTCCCTTTGCCCGAAATGCTCAACAATTTCGAGTGTTTCAACATCCGTTTCTAGACCTGTGCTCTTGGTTAAGTATGTGAACTTCACATCTTCGCCAAAAGTTTCATCCATTTTCATCAGCTGTAGCTTCACTCTTTTTCGACCCTCGATGGCAAATTCCAAGAGTTCTCTCGCTTCGACCTCTGATATCTCACCGTGTGGGTGAATCACCTTTATGAGGCCTGAATAAGTCTTTGTAATGCTGTCCCTATCTCTTTTGGTAATTGAATCTGAGAGCTCAAAATATTGCTGATGGTCGTGTGTGTGGTCTTCTTTCCGCAATTCTTTGAGTATTTCAGCGATATAATCTGTGATGAACCCATAGTCGGAAGTGAACATATCAGTTCTTAATTTCTTGACTTCCCATCCTGGTAAGTAGCAATGCACTCTGTCTAAGAAGGCTGTGTCGTAGTAGTCTTTTGGCAGAGCTTCGAACAGATTGGAATGGTTGAGCATATATGGGACCGTCCTATCAGTATTTCCTACAAATACCATAGAAGCTGAAGCGCCATAAACTTGTGCGCCTCTTGAAAAGGACCTTTGTGCCATGTAATTCTTCATGATGTCGACCAAGCCCTTGTCGGTTCTTTTCGTCTTTCCAGCGAATTCATCATAGGCTACCACGTCCCAGTAACCAACAAGACCTATTTCGCCATTACTATTATTCACAAACAATTTGGCTTTCGACACCTCTCCTCCAGAAATGAGAATACCATGCGGTGACATCTCGGAAAAAATGTGCGACTTTCCAGTTCCTTTTGGACCTAGCTCGATTAGATTGAAATTGTTCTCTGCAAATGGAATAAGTCGCGAAAGCTGTAGCAGCTTACTTCTGAAAGTAAATTGTTCAGGGTTGAAGCCTATACTCCGCATTAAGATATTAACCCATTCATCCCTCGAAAATTCTCGACGTCCCTTTTTATATTCCTCAACATCAATACCGCTCATTTGGATGGGTTTGAGTTGCTCGATTATCCATGGAGCACCGTCACGGTCCTCACCAGCAACATATCCCAAAGTTGCAATACACCATACACCACCTCCACCAAGCAGTTTGGGGTGCTTTCTCACATAGTCATCGTCAATCACAACCTTATTCAGACCTAAATTAGCAAAGGACGCTTCGTACACATCTCTCTTGTCGTTAAGTTGAACCATGACCTTGTCAATGATTCTGTGCGACCCACTTTCCCTTACTGTTGATTTTATCAGCTGGGCTTCATCTCGATGAACAAAGTGCTTTGCGATAATGTTTTTTACTGTTTCAACCCCTTCTTTGATTGTATCTTCATCATCGGTAGCGCAGTACTGTCCTAAGAGGTATTCCAAAACATAAGTAGGGACCACAGCATTGCCTTTAACCAAGTTGGTTAAGTCCTTACGAACCACTTTGCCGCCAAAGAAAATATTGAGCTTTATATCTAGTCCTGTCATAATTACAAGTCGTCGAAGTCGTTTGTGAATGCAATGTTCAAGGTATAGCTGAAGTCTGTGTAAGGGTCCCATCTGTTAGTGCCTTCTATAGCTTCTTGAAGCACCAGTTTCACAGATTGATTTTTATGCTTTGTCGAAGCTTCAGGTTTCAATTGAAAACGATGTTTCACCTCCCGCTGGCGAATATTGTCTTCATCCAGGTCAAAGTTGAACGTGAAAACATCGCTCAATTGTGCACCATCATACGCTTGAATAAATGCTTTTATTTTTCGAGCAATTACTCCCTCAGAAACAGGTTCTTTCTGCATGAAGCTCACCGCGAGTATGTTGGTGGTGATTTTGTCTGTGGACTTGATGATGTCCACCTGGACTTTCGAAACGTTGTCTTTGCGTTTTTTCGACACCTGGAGGAGAGGAATCACAATTTCCTGCAAGGCTGTTCCTCCGTGAACGAACCTGGAGCCAGCTCCTTTCACTCTCAATCTGTTTATGGAATTTGGAAAGGCTACGTCGAATTCATTCGAGACGCCTATAGACTTTGAATCCATTTTAAACAATGATTTTGAATCACCTAAATCACTGCCAATTATAAATCGACGATTCTCCTTCCATTTTTCACCCTTAATTTTTTCACTAGTGAAATCACTTTCGTCGAGCACATCATATTGATAAATGAAACCATGGTCAGCCGTAATGAGAATGTTATTTCCGTTGACATTGGCAATCTTTTTCAGGATATCAAATACTTCATCTAGAGATTGTTCCACTGCATCAAATAATTTCTCTTCAGTGGCTTTATCATCGCCAATTTTATCAATCGTATTGTGATAGATATAGATTAGGTCGAAGTCTTTTACAAAGGTCCTTCCGTCAGGGGAGGACATGGCTGTAAAATCATCAGACTTAATTGCTGTTGACCTTTCTCCATAATGCTTTTTCAGGATTTTCTCTCGTTGTTTTGTGCCAGTGCTTGATACGCCGTCAACAGAGACAGAGTCGTTACCTGGACCAATTTCAATTTTGGTGTTTGGCAAGAGAGAAGCCATGCCAAGTTGTGTGTAGGAAGGAATCGATGCAATCATTGAAGAAAGCTTTGACTCGAAGCGATTTTCTTGGATTAGACGGGCATGCATTTCTTGTCCTATCTCATAACGCATGGCATCAGATATCACGACGAACAAACGTGACTTTTCCGACACTGAAGGCTCGACATGGTTCTTGTAGAAAAGTCTTTGTGAAATCCTGTCGGCAGTCGGCCAGATGTTTGTTCCGTTCACTACACTTTGCCATCTATCGCTAATAGGGAGGAGCCAATCGTTGTTGTATACCTTGAGCACTCTCTCAATCATATGCGACAGCACGGCACTTTGAGCTGTTTGGCGATAGTAATACAATGTCTTTCGATAATGGAAATCGACCTTGTACAGCTCATCTTCGTAAAGTTGCACACCTTGAAAACACTCTCTTAATTCCGTGTCCTTTGTTTGCTCAACCTTCTCTAAAAGAGACTTTGAATGAAGCAGGCAGTGATAAAAGTCTTTATATTTATAGAACCAGTACTTATTCTCTCTTGCCTTAATCGCCTTTTCCAACTGGTCTTGACTAATTTTATTCTCGATGATTTTTGAGGCGAGGTCTGCTACAATCTTTTGGTCTATTAGCTCGAATACATCATCTGATATTACACTTTGAAAATCGGATTCCTGGAGTAGTGATTTGATGTTAAGTGTTTCTGCTAGTCGAGCCGATATTCCTTCAAAGTTTTCTTTTTGACTCAATGTATCACTCCACATAGAGAGAAGTACTTTTCCCTGAGAAGTTATGTCGCCATCACCTGTTAGAGAAAATACCGACTCAAAGACCTTGCATAAGAAATCGTATATCTCAGGGGAATTTGAAACATACTTGTAGCGTCTTTTTATCTCATTCCAAAAAAAGTTGAAGAGGTCAAAACGTTGAAGTTCTTTCGCTAGTCTATCGTTTCCATTCAAGAAGGCTCCAGCGTAAATCTGTATGAAATTTTCTAGGTTCGGATACTGCGATTTGAAGGTCACATTGAGCATGTTATATCTCATTGACCAATGGTCTGGATTGTCTTGCAGATTGTTCTTGAATAATTCCTTCCGCTCCTTACTGTCGAAGAATGAAAGGTGTTCCTCTACGAAGTTTTTGTAACCATAGTCAAGTCCGAGCTCTTGCAGATACATTGAAGCTTTGTCTGTTCTGAAAACTGTATGAGCGAGTTGGACGTCTAAGAGCCAGTTGTCTTTGAAAGCAGGCTCCTCAAATGGGAAATATAGTAGGAATTTTTGTTTCGGCTTTTCAACCAAGAGTCGATGTTTCACTTTGAAAGGATGTGCACCTGAGACCACTTTTTCCACTCCAGCCAAGGACAATGCTTCAAATTCCTCTCGAACTTGCTCGTTTAAGTCATACCAGAAAACTATCCTAGAATTCTTGTAAAGGGCTTGGATTGAATTTTTGAAATTACTCATTCAAGGACTGTTTAAATAGTTCGACAACCTGTTCTACTTTCTTTGGTCCAAATCCTTTGGGCCTTTCTTTCATCAATTCACTTTGAAAGTCCGAAACCTTGCTCTCTGAATTATCCTGTATTCTTCCAGTAATTAGAATAGCTTTAAGTTTTTTTATTGAGAAATCAAGCCAGTCTGGGTGTTTTGAAAGTTGCTTGTCTTCTGAGAAGTGTGACCTAAATGAGTCAATTAAACTCGTGTTGTTATCTTGGTCTTTAGTATCCAGAATAGGTTCGTTTGAGGGCGGGTTAACATCCCACTCAACAACTGTTGTTGGTTGCTCTTCTTCGACAATCGGTGTTTCGTTTTTTCCTTGAGTAGTTGAATAACCAGAATTAAATTGAAGAACATTCTCAATGAATTCGAATACTACTCGTGCAGAGAATTCACTTCTTTCTAGTGGTTCAACAAGCAACTTGGAAATATTAGCATATCCATACGCTCCGCCCCATATAGCATAAGCTACGTCTAATTGACCCAACTTATTTTTAGCCAGATAATCCTGATACTTTTCGAGTTCTGAGTATTTATTAAAAAAAGCGGCTAAAACTTTCAGAACTCTATTGTTTCCTTCATCTATTCTGAAACCAGTCCCGACAGTCTGAATACTCTTGTATAGTCTCCTGAGGAATTCCAAATCTCCATTCTTTGTGAAACTCTTTTCATCCTTAGATTTTAGTTGTTGACCAAGCTCTCCTATAAATTCTTTCCGCCGCTGTGCTATTTGGTCTGAGCTACTTACTTCTGGGAAATTGATAAGTTGATTCAACGTAACTGTTACTGTATTTAATTCTAGTTTGGACAGATTACTCATACTCGCTTTGGTCACAGAATAATCCGACTGTACCTTTAAAGGGATACTGTCGAGAGCATTTTGGTCGCTTTCTAACCTTGAATAGTTTGTTACACGTGAAGTCAATACATGACGAATCTTCGAATAGAGTTCTTGAATATGCTGATAATCGGCAGTACTCTTGTATCTTGCTAAATGGAGCAATTCTTCTCTTAAAACAGAGAGGATTCTATCTAGAGGCATTAGCTCCAAATATTCATTCTCCAAATATTCAAGTACGACGTCAAAGACTGATTTCCCATTATTCGGTCGATATGTTTTCCACTTTTCAACCTCGTTTTTTGATGCGTTAACTACTTTAGAAATCACCTCAATTTCATTAGCCTCCTCATATCCTTTTGTGATAGTCTTAATTCGACTTTCAAGCGATTTGAGGTGGTCAAATCTTGGTCGCAATTTATCCATAGGAGTGCTTCCCTTTTTTGACCCAGAGCCAAGTGTAGATAGCTGATTTAAAACGCTTGAGAATTCATTATTGAACTCCTGGATATATTGTTTGGCGGCAGATATTTCAGGTGACCCAGATGCTACCAATCCACAGGCCAAACCATAGGCAACTCCTTTTATTTTGTTGAACCTTTGGTCTCTTACAATCTCTGAATAGTCGAATTTGGCGTCTGAGATACTTTCTAGGAGTCCCTCATTCCAGTCTATCTGATTGCCCTCGATATCTGCTACGATTGATGAGTTGTGTTCATAATACGAAATGAATTTTGCCTCTAAACTTTTCAGACCCGTGGCAATAATTCGCTTCCTCTCTTGGTCTGACGTAAATACTAGCTCTGAAGCAAATGGATGGAAATGAATTGATTTCTTTATACATAGTATCTCATGACTTCCACTCTTATTACTAATTGCTGACTTGAGCCATCTGCTAGGAATCTTGAGGTTAATGAGAAATTCCTCCCTGCCTGATTTACTTGGTGGTTCAATTACAGGGCTTGAATAAGCAAGAATAACATTGTCAAATGGGTTTGAGGCTGTCTTTTCGAAACGCTTGAAGCCATATCCTCGTTTCGCATAAAACGAGGCTGGTGATATGCTGTCAGAACTCAATACGTTAGTAAAGTTCAGACTTGATATAGGTATGTAATAATATTCTTGTTTCATGGGCTATAGGTCAAAATGGCAAATCAGAATCTGTAGAGGCTGTTTGGTCAATGAGCTCAAAATGCGCTCTTGGTATATCTTCGAGATATGGTGTCAAGTTATCGTTGTAGAGGATGAAAAGGTCCTGATAGGCCCTAGTTGTAGCCACATAAAGTGGATTGACATTGTCCCCAGGAAGAGAATTCATAGAGCATCCAGGAAGAAATACCGCTTCAAATTGGAGGCCTTTTGAGCTGTGATAAGTCATCAGCTTCGGGTTTTCACTGTGAAAATCTAAATTGAATTTCACATCACCCGCAGACCAATTGACATCATACTTTGACTCAATCCTAGCGCCTTTTTCCGACAGGTATTTGTCCGCAGCTTTGACAATCTTATTATTCGGGAAAAGAATAGCTACATCGGTGTAGCCCCTTTCATCAATTACTGAAAGGATAAAATCTAGTTGTTCTTCCCATAGCCTGGTTTTCACCAAAAATGGTTTTGAAGCCCCTTCTTTCTGACACCTACTTTCAAGAGCATCACCTGTGGTGTTGATGAACTCCGCCACTTTCCCAATCTTCTTTGGCAATCTGTGGTTGAGTACCAATTCACTCATTGTAAGTTTAGTAGTGTATGCAATTTCCTCCATAGTAAGAAGGTCGCTTTTCAGTCCTTTATATATCTGTTGTGCAGAATCTCCAAAGAGGAGAAAGACTTTATTCGAGGCTTTTTGAAGTTCGAGCAATTCTCCCTTGGTGAAATCTTGGACTTCGTCGATGATGATGAAATCTGCGCTAGGCATGCCAGCTTTCTTCCATTGGTGGTGGTGCATAACATGTTCATCAGAAAGACCAATTTCTCGAACTCCATCATCAATGAATTGACGTAGGGCTTTGGTGTACACTATCACTAGATAGCTTCCAAGCTCAGCTGAGTCAATCTCCTTGGCCTTCCACAAGGCTAAGACTGTTTTACCGGAGCCAGCACATCCCTTCACAATGAATGAACTCTCCATGTTCCTTTGAATTATCGGAATCTGATAGTCGTCCATTTCGGACTCGTTTATGTACCATGCTTCTCTAGCCATAGTTAGTTGTTTAAGTTTTTCATATTATCTCCGTTCCATCAATCCAATCAAATCCTCTCACCTTGTCCTTCGTCTTTTTATCATTCAACCCTTTCACCTCTTTCACCGCCTTCCCAAACTTGTTGTAGTTGACCAAAACACCATCGTCCAGGTCAATTTCAATACGCTTCGAGGCGAGAGGGTAGAGGACATCCCGCTCGTATGTTTCACACTCCTTAATTTGAAGCTGGAGTTTGTCCATTTCTTTGAGGGCTCTGGTTTTTTCTTTGCCTTCACCTGTCTGTTCAATATGCTCCAACTGTGAAACACGATTCTTCAGCTTGTCAATGAACGGCCTCAGGTAATCATTGAGAATGATGTTCAGCGTATCGGGAGTATATCGGTGCATGTAGATGAGAACATTAAAGGCACCCTTTTCTGATGAAAACATCCAGTAGATTGGGCGCTTTTTGTAACGCTTTATGTGGTCATTGTAAAAGTCTTTTAGGAAGTAGGAACGGATGTCTTTTCCGATGCAATTCGTCACGAAGGCGAAGTTTTCGGAGAATTTGCCTTCAGCAAACACCACTTTGATGAATTCGTAAAATCGACCTGTCACATCATCGGTGAACCATTCATCACTGAGAACTGGCACAATGTTATCTGAATCTGGTAGGTAGTTTACCTTTTCCCGTTTTCTTTGAATGCGTTGCAGATACTCTTCAATTCCTTCCTGAAACCCATTTAGCACAAGTCCATGAGCATCAGTAGAGTAGCGGCCAAAAGTGCAGCCTACTGCAAAACTCAATAATTGGGAAATAACTGTTTTAGCGTTAATCTTAATACTACCCTGAATAATTGCTGATTCTTCTTTTAATATTGAAATGTCGCCAAGCATAATACTCGAAGAAACTTCTTTAGCTAGTCCGCATGAGGAAATAATATTGGCATTAAGTGTTTCCTCAAGTTTATGTAGCCGAAAGAACTCATCTTTTCGCTCGTTTGAATAATTGAAGAATGCTTCTTCAATTGTTTCGACTTGGTGAGCGACTAATGGGTTTGTGGTGAATTCCCATGAAGTCTCTCTAGAATCCCAATCTCTTTTCGAGATTTCAATCAATTCGGATACTTCTACGTCGTATTCAACATCTAATTGTATTGGTAGCTTTTCTATGTCTCCCTTTTGAAAAGCCAATGTTGGGTTAAGGGTTTTTAAGAGTTCGAAGGATAGTTTAGAGTTTAAGTGCAATAACAGCTGCATGAGGTCCTCCCCCTCATCCATGAATAGTGACATTCCATTGACATCGAAAACAGAACCTGCGGGTCTGAATCTTACAGAAAATCCCCCTGAAGACGTTAGCGACCATGTAAGAGCTTCTTTGAAATACGATGAACGATTTATTACACGCCCATTACTTTTGACCTTAACTCCAGGTGTATTATCGATGTAATCACATATAAGTTGACCGTTATTCTTGAAATTCACGACGTATTCTTGATTGCCGTACCATTTTCTGGATGCCCCTCCTTTGCTATAAGGCACCCATTTAATATTCTGAAAGGTCCTTTCAGGGTTTTGCAGATGAAAATGAGTATTACTGGCACTGCACTCATACCACCTCCTCATGAATTGGTCATTATTCGTAGTAGCCATCCCTTGTTTCAAGTTGGCAATTTCCTTAAGGCTTTTCTGTTCTGAGAACATTCTTCTTAGAGAAGAACTCAACCAATATCCAAGAGGACTCCCAGGAATCGTCTCAAAGTCTTTTTGATTGGCGGAATAGTACCATCCGCAATCTGGGTTTTGGATGGCTTCGAGGGTTTTTACTCGTTTCAATTCTGACTTGTCAAAATCTACCAATCTAAGGTATGCGCCTGACTCCCCACTGGTTCTGTTCAGAATCGTAAACGCCGCATTCTGTACCACCTCACCTCCTATTTCTGGAAATGTTCTTGGACCCAAGTGAAGTAACGTGTCAAACGAGATATTCTCAGTCAGTTTCTGTCGAAGCTTTTCATAGCTGCTCAGGAACATCCAGGAGTGCTGGTTTATCATTCCGAGAATTCCTTTCTCAACAAGGGAAGTTAAACCCGCTTCCATGAAGCAAGCCATCAGGTCAGCTTTACTATCTGGATAGTTTTTCTTTACGAAATCCGAAAGAGTTTTATTCATTGCACCTCCACCCATGTATGGCGGGTTATCTACAATACAGTGGAACTTCTGCGAGAGAGTTAGCAATTGTGATACGGCACTGAGCATCGTTTCAATCTGATGCCTCAAGAATACATCGGATGAGTCTTTTTGTCTAGTTAATGCCGTTTGAAGTTTATCGAGTTCTGAAAGCGCAGAATGTGGTTGAATCAAAGAGCCCAGATTGGTAGCCTGGGTCATGGTGCTCAGGTCATGATTCATTGCATCAGAAGCATCAAATTTAATGACTGCAAGTGAGGATTTAATTTCATCTGAACTCAACTTTAGGTCATGGAATTGAAGAATGTTAGGTTTTGGAACATCTTCCTTTTTAAAAAGCCTCCTTGATTTTGACCTAGCTTCCATCAAAATGGCAAGAGAACTGAGCTGAGCCGCCCGTTCGTCAATCTCAAATCCATGAAGGTTTTTCCCAATGATGAGCTTGGCAATTTCGGATGTATTGTAACCCTCTTCCTCGTAAATCTTCAAGAACAAGTCGAAAGCATAAACCAGGATATGCCCCGAACCACATGCTTGGTCGAGGAGCTTGATTTCCTCCACTGAATCAACCTCAAGGAAGTCATCGGACTCCATGGAAGGTGATTCCATGAAATAGGGCATGTGCTCTCTCAGCTTAGAATTTGGTCTGTTCTGCAGCCAGAGCTTACCAAGCGTGTTCTGGACCATATATTCCACAATCCATCTTGGTGTGAAGAGCTGGGTCACTGCAGGAATGTCTTCCTTTTTGACCTTACCCTTAGCAGCGAAGACAGCATCTTTCTTTTCAGAGATATAGAACTGGTACAACCATCCAATGATTTCGACTTCCTTGCAATCTTCAGCAGTCATTCCATTTCGAACTAACTCTAGAACTGACAATTCAGAAATCAAGTCATCTGGAAGGAGTAGCTCCATCCAGTCATTGATGCTTTCAAAGAGGAAAGGGAAGACTTTATTCAGGTGGTTACAGGCCCCAACAAAGAGTAAACGGTAAGCTTCATTTTGAGGGTCAGCGGAAGGAATACTTCCCCCCATAAGTTTCTGAATTCTTAGCGAATCGACCTTTAGTTCATCTGGAATATGAGCTTGTCTGGCCTCTTGAAGCAATTCAGGAATGGTAAATCCGTCTTGAGGAGTGATGACTCTGATGCCGAGCGGCTGGAAATCGTTCACATCCATGAAGCGCAAAGCCACTAAACGGTTGAACCACGTGTATGCCACCTTGTCGATAAGCTGTTCTTTACCATGCTCATCCAGAGCTTTTTTCAAACCCTTGACTTGTTCCACCTTTTCACGCAATTCAGGAGTGTCTCCTTTCAACACAAAGTCGAGCCTGGCTGACACCTGTTTCAGTAATTCTCTTCTGGTTTCCTGAGCGAATTTTTTTAATTGGTTGGTATTCATTTTCAGTTTAAGGTTGTATTCAGATATTGATGCGTCGGTTCTCTTTAATTTGTTCTAGCAGGGCTTTCCTCAGAGCTTCTATATACTCATGCACGTCATCTTCAGTTTTAAGTTCCTTACTAGAGTAGTCGACCTTAACCTGAGTGCTTCTGATATAATGTACCTTGGGTTCACTTGCTTTCGTTGTTCCTGCTTCCTCTTCTTTCTTGCGAATAATCTCTTGAATTCGATTCATTTGAGATGTCAGAAGAGCTTCGGCGTCGGAGCTATACTGCTTCAAGTTGGCGATGTACTTCGTGTCAGCCACTTTAGCTTTCAAGTCGTCAAATTCAGACCTTACTGTAGCCTTTTCCGAATCAGAGAGTTTATTGAAATCCGCATTTTCTTTTAGAGAGTGAAGTGATGAGTCAAGTGCCTTTGAGGCTTTTGACCTTTCAGTTTCAATTCCAGCAAGCACCTTTTTCTGAAGACTAACCATCGCTTTCTTGGCATCCTTTATCAAGCTACCAGCATAAGGTTTGTCAGAGTCGTAGCATGTCTTCAGAATATCCAGCTCTTCACCTTTCACAAAATCAAAGTTGGATTGATTTCCAGCCATGTAGCTTCTTACTTTGTCTAATATGGATTTTTGTTCCCCTTTCCAAAACTTGCGTATTGGGTCCCAAACATCTTCCTTAGCATCCAACAGCTGGTCTTCGAAATCAGGGACTTCCTTAATGATTCTAGAATAATCCCAAGAAACAATTTGTGCCATTAAATCTTCAATCGGTTTTAGTGAAGCGAGGAATGGATACTGTGAGCTATTGGAAGAATAACCGCGTAATTCAGCAAGTTCTTCTTTCAATCTGGACTTAAACTCATTGGCCACATCGCGTGCGTCATTGGCAGGGCAGCCAGAGTCGAACATGTCTTGATAGACTTGCTTTAACTTCTTCACCAATCGAGCCTCAAATTCCTCCTGAGGTTCAATCAGAGTATTCGAATAAAGCCTTGAATTGAGCAGGGTCGAAAGGAACTCATCATCTTCCAAAAGGCGCGAATCTTGCTTCGCCTCAATCTTCCCCCTTTTATAAAGTCGACCTAATATGGTTAAAGACCCATTGATAGGCCATCCGTATGGTTTGCCAGAGAAGATATCCTTGAGTTCCGATAATGAGGTTCTCTCAGAAGCTTTCTTTCGTCTATTAATTTCCGTCAGCATGGTCAGCTCCGCCTCAGACATTGTTTCATCGTCTCCTTTAAAGAGGTCGTCATAGTTGCCACCCAAAGTTGTGCGCACAGTTTGCTCGCTCCATTGAGTGCTACCCAGCATCTTTAAGTTGAAGAAGGACTGCTTTACTAGGTTTTGGAAGGCATTAACAACCTTGGTTTTACCATCTGAGGAAGGAGAAAGCTCCATCTCACTTCCATTCATAAAAACTTTGGCCTGGCCAAGTGCAGCCTTGAGTGAGTTGACGAGTTCCCTTTTTCGTGAGGCGTTTTGTTCTCCCTTATCACGTAAAATTCCCTTGACAGAATCTTTCACCGCGTTTCCTTGAACTTGCTTTAGGTACTTGTCTGTTTGAAGAAGCAATCTTGCATCTTTAAGCACTCGACTGTCTTGAGGGAGAGCAAAAAGCAATTTTGAAGTTGCCATGGTTTGGGACTTGTAAAAGTCCTCATTCCCAATATTGTCATTGTTCGGAGTCACCATTTCTACAATCAAATCTTCTTCACGACTCACTGGGGTGCCATCTATCACCTTCTGGAATTTGTATTCTTCCTTGTTGTCTTGAAAGCGAATCCGATTGTCTTGAACAATAGAATCGAATAAAATTTCATTAAACACTTGGGTTATCTGACCTTGGTCAATACTGGTGTTTTTTATTTGTGCTTCAATATCCTTCTCATCATCAGTTAGGTATTCGTACAATTCGCCATTTCGTTGAATATAGGTTTGCGCTTCGAGTAGATTGAGTGCTTCTTCTGCTGCTTTGTTATGAGCATTTAAGTCGACATTGAGAGTGTCAATCAAGAGCACTGCGATGTTGCGTTTGGTCGCTTTGAAATTGTCGTAATATTTGAGGAGAAATAGGGTTTTTAAGATTCTACGCGCCAGGAGTTCTTTTGTGGGAAGATTGCGTTCAGCCAACTGGATAGAATTCTGTAATTCACCACGTATGGTTGAACTTACGCCATCATAATAAAGGTCGAAACTAACCAGGGCATTTTGTGCGTCAAAATCATTGTTTTTCAATATCTCTTGAAACACCCCCAACATGCTTCTTTCACCAACAGACGCGTGCTTTCCTTGGAATGCATTTGCCCTACTCAGCGATTTGATAGACTGTTGGAATAGGTCAAATTGATAAGGCAAAAAGGGAAACTTCGCAACAAAGTCTTTTTCATTCTTGAACTTCCTGAATTGAACCCCCAGATTGTCAAAGGAAATCAAAGTATCAATGTTGGCGTTTTCCTTTTTCCATAGCTTGTTAATCTCTATTTCTCCTGGTTCATTCTTCTCAAGAAGTCTTCTTTCGATGACTTCATCCACATTAGCAGAAGTTAAAGATGGGCGGTATCTAAATCTCGCTTGAATGCGAGAGAAGTCATTCCTTTCTCGGTCCTTAATCTCCCCGATGGCAGCTTCAATATCTTCCTGAGAAGTAACAAGTACCCATGATTGGCCATCGCAATACGTTGCAAGCGTTTCGGCAACAGTCTGTAGATTCAACATGAGTCTGGTGTCATTCGAAACGAACTGGCCAACTTCATCTACAAAGAAGTTTAGTCGAAATCCAGCGGGTTTAGTATTAATGTAATCTTTGACGTGCTCGGCAAATTCCTCAACTGAAATGATTTGGTGTTTTTCTTTGAAATCGTCGAGCATGGTAGCGTAATTATCAATTGGCTCTCCCTTGACTTTTGCCACTGCTTCACCAGCTTGTATCCTGGTTTTAGGCACAGCAGTTTGTCTTCTTGCCGATTGCCATTCTTTTCCTGAAATGGATTCAAACTCCTTTTTGAAGTCTTCGTAGATTCCTTCGTTGAAGAGCCACAACTCAAATTCGGCCACCGATTTATCTCGACCGAAGAAACCCAGGTGGTCGTAAAACACTTTGTAAAACACTCTGACGATAGCATCTTTATCTTCCTTGCTGGTAATTTGTGCTTGCTGGTCGATATTGAACAGAATAGATTCAGCGGGTATTCGCGTAGCCCGCTTGATATCTGCTTTGAGCATTTCATCCTCTTGTACCTTGTTGGCAAATATTTCACCCAGCTCTTGTCCATCATATACCTTGTTTTCTAAGACATAGGATAGAATCTTAAGCAGGTGAGATTTTCCACTACCGAAGAACCCAGATATCCAGGCCCCATTAGCCCCTTCAAAGTTGTTGTAAGCAGAAAACAAATCCTTAATCTTTTTGGCAATTTCCTTGGTGATGACGTACTCATGCACCTCTTCATGGATGTGCTTGTCATCATCAGCTTTGATGACGGTCTCTATATTCCTTTCAGGATTGAGTAATAGTAGTTCGTTAAGATTCATTTTCATGATAGTTTATAGTTGTCCAGATTAAAGGCACGGTAATAATTGTCATCCTTTAAGAGACCAAAGAGTTCAAGACTCTCACCCGTATATCTTCCTGGGAAGAAGAATACGGAAGGAGCCTCCTTTGCGATATTTTGAAGGTTGTTGAGAATGCTGTGAGAACGGATGAAGGGGAAAACCTGGCTAATTCCTTCAAAGAAGTACAATTGAGCATTCGACTCCAGGATTCTTCGTTGAATGGCAGGCATAAATACCTCATTAATGTCAAGTATAGATTGCAATGCTTCCTTGAATTCGTCTTGCTCTAATTCTTCCTCCAGGTTGAAGATTTCGCCTTCTCCCAATTCTTCATCCAAAATGTTTATCGCCAACTCATAGAGGTTGATTGCAAGTACTCGGACACCATGTTTAGTTTCAAGCTTTTTCTTTAGGCCTGCAATTGCTTTTTGTGCTTCATTCTCTTGAGATGGGGCATAAGTGGAAATGAAAAAAGGTATTTCCCCACCAAGCGCCTCCATGGAGAGGAATTTCTCCGTGTGCATCACATCGTAGAGATGGTCGTATTTGGATATGAGGTCTTCTTTAGTCATTGTAGGTTGGATAAATCAGTAACCATTTTGGGTCGTCAGAGCTAATCGCTTGCCGAACTCGTGAAGAAAGTGCTTGAGGCAAAATCTTTCTAGTTCCCACTTCTATAACTCCAGTTTCGGTGAGCATGTGAAATACACGTGTTTTGACCTTTCCGAGTGTCGAGCTTGAGAAGTTCTCCAGTTCTGGATGATGCTCCAACTTTCGATTCAAGAAAGTGAAGTAGTCGCCCTCTGTCAGTTCATAGTCGAACACAACGTATTTTTCGAGAATAACTTCGACCACAAAATCTTTAAAGTAAGTGTAAGCTTTGCATATTCCTAGAAGGGCTATTTGCTTTTGTTCAAAAAGGTCGCCTTCACACTGGAGTGAAAGTTGCTCATCAGAAAGCACCTCAATACGTTTCCTAAATTCTTGAAGCTCTCTTCGATTCGTACGTTCGTTCCCTTTCTTGATAACCTCTTCAGAAAGCTGTCTGTCATGAATTGCATCACGCCCTTTTTCAACGGCAAGGCAAGCCAGTCTTCGCAGGTCTGCCAAATGCAGTCCAGCGCCAGTGAATGAGAATGAATATATTGCTAAGTCCGTCAATTTCTAATTTTTGAGCTACAGATTAGCTGCCTGCTTCAGTTTTAAAAGGTCTTCAATACTAAAATCGGGAGACATCCCTAACATGGACATTACGGATTTGAAAGTGTCCAGTTCGAGGTCATGTAAGTCTTTGTCGATTGCCATCAAAGTGAGCATCAGTGTTCTAAGTCCATTTTTTTTGTTTTGGTCTATATTGCGAAGAATTATCAAGCTTTCCATAGCATTCATATCCTTCGCACGTTCAAGTAGGGTGCGGTCAACACCCATCATCTGGACATATTGATTCATGAACGTTCCCTCTTTTGGGTGTAGTACACCATCAATGTTCATTATTTCTAGAAGCACACATGTTACTGCTACTTTTTCACTGTCATTCCATTGGATATCCATTTCTAGTTGTTTTTGTTAGTTTTTCAATCATTTAGGTGTGTTGTTGTTTGGCATAACCGCAAACTTCAATGTATCAATCGCTCTGCAGTCACATCAAGAACTTCACATATACGTCGAAGATGTTCCTCCTTTGGATTGGATTTCCCTTTGACCCAGTTACTGACTGTTACTTCGCTTACTCCGACTTTATCGGCGAACCATTTCTGTTTCAGTCCTTTCTCCCTGAGGAGCTCTTTCAGTATCTGCACTTTAATTTTTCTTAAAATGAATCTGTAATATATGGGGAATTAACATAGTCTCGACAACGACCTTCATGCTTTAAAAGCAATGGTTTTTTGAGGCTATGTATTAGAAATATCAGGAGGCCCGAAACACTTGTCAACAGAGAGATGATGAATGTTGACAAAAAACCATCAATCTAATAAGGTTAAGGCCCGCCCTGAGACTATCTTTGCAATATGGAAGTGAAAGTACCCGTAGGAATTCTGAATGAAATTGAGGCCATGGCTCCCAGGTCCAAGAAAAAGAGGAAGTGGCTTACAAAGCTCATGGCCATTGCGGTGCTTGGATACGAGTCCACAGATGCCTCGCCAGCTGATTATTACCTCCATTGGGGCGCAGCGTACATCGACCAAGTAACCACGAATCCTTTCTACAGGTGGTTTGCAAGTGAAATGGGGTATCTGGGCGATATACCCATGACTGAAAGAATGCTTCAGCACGACGGTGAGTTTAAAGTGAGGAGAAAGACCCTGTACTACAGGATTCGTCCAGAGCTGCTTTTGAAAGGGACAGACGTGAAAATCGTCGAGATTGACCTTGAAGCCTCAGACTTGAACTACCTGTTTCCTGAGGTCATATCTCATTATGAAATGAGTTGCAATGCTCTCACCTTGAAAACAGAGGTTCTGGATGAGTACCTGGATTTCCTGATTTCCCCTGTATTGTTGGCCGTAGATGACTTGTATGTGATTGCGAAGGACAAGCATGACGCCTCTAAGTCGACATCTGAATCCATCGGTCAACGCAGATTCAAACTGGTGACATTTGAGAAAGGGGCTCAGTATTTCGCCGAAAAGAAGAACCTGGATTATATCAGAGGTATTGCAAAAAGGAGAGCCGCAAACGAGGACATTGTTATTTGTGATAAAGAAGTATTCATTGGAAACCGCACCTGGTACCTGAATCATAAAAGGATGACAACCAGATTTGCAGCTAGGAAGAAAATTGAAGCTGTAAGTCAATCTCAGGACAGGTTTGTTATCAGCGGCACGAATGGCAGAATGAGTACCTACTTGACCAATTTGAATACGGCAATTCTACCATTTCTTTCCATTGATGGAATGAATATCGAATCTTATGATATGAAGTCGAGCCAACCCACAATCCTGGCTAATATACTGACTGGAAACAAGAAGTTTTTGGATTCATTGAGAGCATCCGACTATGTCAAGCTTAAGGATTATATCGAAGTCGTTGAGCCATACTGTTCAAAGGAAAGCTGGGAGCCATTTCTTGAGACCTTGGTGCAGGGTGACATTTACAAATCACTTGGCAAAGAGCTTGGTATGACAAGGTCCCAAGCCAAAAATCTAACGATGATTGCTCTATTCCGAAACGACACAAAAATGACATTGACACATCGAGCAATAAATCGCATCTGTCCTGGAGCTGGCAGCGGAATAATTGAGGTTAAGAAAGCTCTGTCACTGGCATTTCCAGACGAGAAGAGTCCTTTATCATTGTTCTTGCAGATGACAGAAGCCCACATCTTTATAGCAGGAATCCTTAGCAAGCTTGCAGAAAAAGGCCTGCATTGCTTCTCCAGACATGACAGTATACTATTTGCTAGCACTCCCGATAATATAGGTATGGTGAACAGTGTCGCTAGAAAGCATATAAAGTCGATTGGCTTCAAAGGTGACTTTAAGCTCTTTACCTACTGGCATAATCCACAACATGACCCTTGGTACTTTGAGAACAAAGACTTCCTTTATGACCAGACTGAATATTGGGAGTGGGACAGGGACGAAGCCATGAAGGAAAGGGAATTGGAAAAAAGTATGTGAATAGTAAATGCTTAAAGCAAAAAAAACAACCAGCAACACCCCACTTGTTTATACAAGTGCGAAGCGATAGGGGAGAGTTCGCGAGACTTGGTTAGGTCTTGATTAAGCCCCTAATTAGCGTATCAAAATTAAGGGGCAAATTAGAGGTCCGATGAGTTATCGACCCCGACCCTTCAATTTTTTTTCCTAGGTTTTTTAGACTCAAAATCACTTTGTACAGTTTTGGCTCTTCATGACAATCAGTCCAATCACTCAAAACTTGCTGGTTTTTGACCAATTATTGGGGTAATTGATTCCTTCCATTAAAACGGCTCAGCTCCTGTCGGAATTCTACACCCCTCTTTTTGGGGCGATTCTAGCAAGTTGTAATTAGAATTCGAATCGTCCTACTTCGTTGAATCATGGTCTTGATTGTTAATGGGGCCTGTCGAAGCTTCGTTCTGAATGACATCTGAGACTGGTGTTAAGTCAAGTTTATTTCATGTTTTCATTCCTTTTTTTGCGAAATGATATTTCTGGAGTAACAAGCGTTCATCCTAAAGACTATACTATATCAAGGTTCTTTGCTGCTTATTCATGCAAAACCGAATCCTCTACCTAGGAGGGTTCGGTTCTTAAAATTGTCGATATTGAATGGTGTCACAATCAAGTTGTAATTTCACAGAGAATAGAGTAG
>Ga0075110_1000279_pt1 | contig 26798 bp, 39 predicted proteins | sample AntAceMetag02UK8_FD_69799 | JGI IMG/M metagenome (GOLD analysis project Ga0075110, IMG submission 69799) | Saline lake microbial communities from Ace Lake, Antarctica - Antarctic Ace Lake Metagenome 02UK8 | ecosystem: Environmental > Aquatic > Non-marine Saline and Alkaline > Saline | place... | reverse complement strand
CAGCAACTTGGAGCAGCAGGAGCAAACCTAGAAGAAAATTTAGCTGGACAACGTGCTAACTTGCAGAGTGGAGCGATGAATCAACTAATGAATATGTTCAATACAGGAATGACTCAACAAAATGAAACTATACACTCCCCAGCTACTGGAGGGTTTTTAGGTGGAATGGCGGGAGGAATTGGTCAAGGACTTGGAATGGCGGGTGCAGCCGCATTGCCTCCAGGATTATCAGCTTTAATGAAATTATTTGGTAGGTAGTAAAAAATGGTACAGATACTTGAACAACTTGATATTGGCGAGCAAATGGGCAGAGGCGCTGGCCAGGGCTTCGCTGGCGGCATGCAAGCTCTTATTGATGCTAAACTTCAGAATATGCAGAATAACCAAAGAGTTTCTGCACAAGATACCTCGTCTTTTCTCAAAAAGATGTCTCCTTCTGGTTCTGCGGCATTAGATTTTGAAACTATTCAGAAAATTAATAATCGCGTGAATGAACTATCTCCTCAAGTTGGGAAAGATCAAGCACAGGAATTCGCTTTCCAAGAGTTTATGAGTAAGCCTTCACCTCAAAAAAAACCATCTCTTTTAGAAAGTATTTTAAATCCTTCTTCGATAAATAAAGGCGTTGAAGCAGCTACACCTAACTTTTTGAAAAAGTTTTCAGGAAATGTTAGAGGTCAAGGACTCGAAGGATTTAATGAAACGATAGACATATCCAAGCTAGGACCCGAAGAGGTTGCTACTATCTCTGAAGAACAAATAGAATCAATGCCCAATAAGCAAAGGAATCAGTTCTATAAGACGCGTAACGCCCATAAACGTGAAGCTATTACTGGAAATATGAGACAAGGTGCTACCTTCCCTTTAGAAGCTTTAAAATTAGTTAGCAAAAAACTTTCTCCTGGAGTCGATGCTATTCGTGGAATTGATAATGAAAGATCTGAAAAGTTATCTAAAGCAGGTTTAGGTGGTTTACAAAGTTTTGGAACAATGCTTGGAGAATCCTTGCCTCTTGCAGGATTTAGTAAGCTCATTTCTATGCCCCTATCAGGTGTTGGAAAACTAGTATCTTATTTCAATTGGATACCTAAAGGTAAGATTGCAAGTCTTGCCTCTTCAATGATTAAGCATGGCACTACATTCGGAACATATGAAGGGCTTAAGACAGCTATAGAAGAAAAAAAATTCTCTCCTAAAGATATTGGTGAAGGATTTCTTCTTGGTGCAGGTTTTAGATTAGGAGCTGAGTTTCTTAAACCTCTTTCATCAGCTATGAAAAGAATCGAAGCAAAAGTTCCATCTGCAGGTGCGCAGACAACTTCTAATTCGGCTTTAAAAATTGCTGAAAGTGAAGGCATTAATGTTGCTAAAGTCTATGAAGGAAACAAAGCTGAGTCTAAAAAGTTTGTTTCATTATTAGATAGAGTTAGCAAAGAGAAGCCTGCTTTAGTCCAAGAAAGAATTAACCGTTCTTTCGGAGAAACTCAACCAGGTTCTCAGAAGACTGCCGAAAATGTTGGTGAAGACATTAAACAATACGCTAAGCGTGTTAAAAGATTCCCTGAAGAAGTAAAAGCTGAGCAGTCAAGAGTAAGAGATATTAAAGAAGAAGCAGATTTAGCTGAAAATAGAAAAAGACCTTCTACTAAAGCTAAAGAAGACTTAATCAAAGAGCAAGCATCTAAAGACTTTCCTAGTTCAAAAAAGAGACTTTTAAAACTACAGAGATCTGTCGATACTGTCAAAGATGAGTTGTCTTTACTTAGAAAACAAAAAGCTTCTCCTTCAGTAATAGAATCTAAAGCAAATGATTTAGATAGAGTCAAAAGCTTACGTGCAGATGCATTAGATAATCATAGACTGCTTCAAAAGCAAAAAACCACTGGTTCTTCTAAATTTCAATCCGATAGAAGTATTTCAGAGATGGCAGAAAATGATGCTGCAAATCTTAAAGAAAAGATTAAGAATAGATCACCTGATCAAATACTTAAAGAAAATGCGGCAGATAAAGAAATAGCTGAAAAGAATCTTTGGAAAAGAAGAGAAGTTCCTGGATCAGGAGCATCTAGAAAAGACACGTATACTAAGATCCAAGAAGAGTACGCTAAAGCTTATGAGAAGAGATTGAAAGATGTTCAGACTGAATTGAGATCAGCCTCAGCTAAGGACTCTATAGATTTAATGAAAGAACAAGACGTTCTGAAAGAGCTCATTAAACAGAAAAAAGGACGCAGACTATTACAGACTAGAAGAAAAGCTCTTCAGAAGGCTGGAAAGACTTTAGATACCCAGAAAAAATTATCTCAAGCTAAGAAAGCGACAGTTGACCCTAAACTTAAAAAAGTAATTGATATAGCACTTAAGAAACCCACATCTGCTAACAGATCTAAGGCTCAACGTATCTTAGAAAAAGACTTTAAAGCCAAAGGGTACGACTTAAAAGAACATATTACAGAGTTAAATAAAAAGTCGACTAAAGCTGTTTCAGAAGTTAAAACTGATAAAGACGTAGTAAAAGTGGTTAAACATTCTATAAACGATTTTGAGAAAATGGGTAAAAAATTAGGTATAGCCCAGTCAGGTTTAAATCTTTTGGAAGCTAGATACATTCCTAAATTAGCTCAAAGAGCCATACTTAAAAAAACTCGACTTAAAGTTCCTTTAGGAGTTTTTAAATACGTCGGGGGAGGTACTGCATTAACTATTCCTGCAATAGTTAAAAAAATTATTCTTGAGAAAAATGTGTTTAGAGCTAAAAGAATGAATCCAAGTGAAAGACTAAAGTTTTTCGAGTCTTTAGCTGCAAAAGGAGTTTCAACTTCTAAGAGAAATAAAATCATTAAAAGAATAGCTTAATATTTTTTAGTCACTAGGAGTGCAATACCGAAGAAAATTACAAATAGCCAAGGTATTGCTATCAAGTAATCCCATCCTAATGGAGTAAATCCATCATAGAACCACTCTATCAACACACAAATAAATGAACCAAACCAATACATAGCAAAGCTTCCAATACATCCAAATATAATCATTAAAAGTATTCTATTTCCGATTTCATCTACTATTAAATTTGATAAGTGTTTTTCTTTATTTTTGATCATATTATTTCCTCCATTCAAGGGGTTTGAGTTCTAACAGTGACCGAAAAAGTTTCTCCGTCATCTGCAAGTTGCCTAGCCACTGCATCTAGTACATATTGGCTTATCGTCATATTTCGTAATCCCGCTCCAATCCTTATTGAGTGAAGTTGGGAATCTATAAGTCTTATTGAAAGTCTTTTATCTTTTTTCTCGTTCATGGGTGCCATGGTACCCAACTGTCGATTTAACTTGCAATGTGAAAGAATAAGTACTAATCTAAAAAATTATTTAAAACTCGGAGAAAATATGTCTAAACTAGAGCAATCACCGGGGCTATCATCACCCTTCAATTCGGTGTTTCCTAAGCCAATAGTAAGTGAAAGAAATCCTACTTCTAATGATAAAAAAAACATTCCTTTAGGGCAAATGTGGGTTAATAAATCTTCTGGAACTATTTTTGCTCTTTCTAGCGTAACAGCTGGAAGTGCAGACTGGGAAGCATTAGGTGGTTCTGGAGCTGATGTTAATACTTTGACAGGTGATTCAGGAGGAGAAGTATCTCCTATAAACGGAACCATTAACATTCTATCAGGTGATAAAGCTACAATTGTAGGTGATCCAGGAACAAATACTCTTACAGTTAATGCTGATGCGCAAATTTCTAGTGAAGTTGGTTACGACCTTGTAAACAATGGTTTTGGATACGGACTAATTGGCGGAAATGCATCATCATATATTGGTGTTGTTGGTCTAGTGGCTGGAACTTCTACAATTAATTTAACTACAATTGGCGTAAATGATGTTGTTTTGCTAAATAGATCTAATGCAAATGCATCTACTGCTTTAGGTGTACTTCAAGTAACTGTAAATGCAGGATCAAATTTCATTATTACGTCTCTACAATCATCTGCCCCAGGCGTAACAGAAACAAATGATGTTTCATCTGTTCAATACATAGTATTTAGAAGAAATGAATTATAAGGACGAAAATGGCTTACCCCACTAAAGCAGCTTTTGAGACAATAAGATCTATTAATTTCACAGCAGTATCAGGTGCTTTAGAAACTGTTGGTCCTCCTTTGGAAAATCCTTGCAGAATGATAAAGTTAGTAAGTACAATGGATAAGTTATTATATTTATCTTTTGATGGAGAAAATATCGCAGAGGTAATGCCTCCTAACTCATTTGTAATTTGGGACTTTAGTTCAAATAAGATAAGAGATGATGGCTTATTCTTAACAAAGGGATCTCAGATATCTATTCTTGCTCCATTAGACTTGCCTACTGAAGGAAGATTTTTTATTACAGCAATTTATGCAAAAGGTGGTGGCTAATGTCTAATGCTGGAAGTTTAGGGGTTGCGGGTGCGAGTGCAAGCTCATTCAAAATAGAAAGGAATGAATATTATGCCACAACAACATATACACCTTCTGCTGGAGTAAAGTATTTTATGGTCGAATGTGTGGCTGGCGGTGGCGGTGGCGGGGGAACTGGCGAAGCACCGACGGCAGGACAATTTTGTGTAGGTGGCTCTGGTGGTGGAGGTGAATATACAAACAAATTATTGGTACCCTCAGATATTCCGTCATATCCTGCAATACTTACTGTTGGGGCTGGGGGATTTTCTGGTCCATCAGGTGGAACCGCCGGTGGAAATGGTGGGGCTTCTTCTTTAGATTCTGTAGTCATTAGTGCTGGCGGAACAGGCGGTGCAGGTCAATCAGCTGAAATATCTTTACAAGTAACATTAGGTGGAGAGGGTGGAACTGGAGGAGCCGGGTCTATTCAAATTGATGGCGGGCGAGGGGGAGATTCTCTTTGCGCAGCAGGTGGTTTTTCAGGTGCTGGTGGATCATCTTATTATGGTAGTTCTCTACCTGCAAGACCTTTTATCGGAGCGACTGAAAATCATGATGGACGAAATGCACAGGAATACGGAAGCGGTGGCCAAGGTGCAATGACATCTGATATTGGACAGGCAAAAACAGGCGGTGCAGGTTCAGCAGGAATTGTAATTATAACAGAGTATTCTTAAAGGATTAATGAATGGCATACGGAACAAGACTAAAAGTAGATCCGGTAAGAGAAATAGACTTTTCTGATGTAACTGGCGCCTATGCTTCTGTAGGTTCACCTCTGGCCTCTCATGTTCGTATATTAGCATTTAACAATGCAATGGACGAGTCATTATATATAAGCATTGATGGATCCACAAATCAGTTCAGAATAGAGTCTAATTCATTCAAACTTTTTGACTTCAGCGCTAACAAAATTAGAGATGACGGACTATTTTTACCTGTAGGAACCCAAATATTTGTGAAAAATGTGGGAGCCTCTGTAACTTCAGGTACTTTCTGGGTTGAAAGTTTGTTCGGTGAAGGAGGGAAATAATGTCCCAGCAAGGAAAACTTTCTACCTTTGTTAATTCTTCTGGTTTACAGACTCTTACAGGAGATTCTGGGGGAGCTGTTTCTGGTTCAGGAATTGGAAACATAAATATTATAGGTACTGGTGGAGTTACTGTAACAGGAAATCCAGGTACTAACACTTTAAGTATAAATTACCCTGGTGTGGGTGGATTTATATGGAATGTAATACCAGCGACTACAGAAAATCTAGTTGAAGGAAATGGTTATCTAGCCAATAACGTCACTAATGTAGACTTTCTTCTTCCTGTAACATCTACTGTTGGAGATACTTTCAGAATAAGTAGTATTCAAGGTTTATGGTCAATCTCTCAGGGTGCAGGACAATTAATACACATGGGTAATCAAACTTCGACTACTGGAATAACAGGTGCTATTATTTCAACCTCAACCAGAGATAGTATAGAATTAATTTGCGTATTAGATAATACAGAGTTTCAAGTTTTATCAAGTATAGGTAACGTAACAATCGTGTAGGGAATATGAGTCAGAGTTCACTAGGTTTATTAAATCCACTTTCATATATGGGAGTAGCATCTCGTAATCCACCGCGTATTATATTTAAAGACTTTCCTCCCACTTCTAATGATATCACCAATTTTCAGATTGGCTCTATTTGGATAGATAAGTTAACCGATAATGTTTACATGTTAGTAAATAAAGCAGCGGGTATTGCTACGTGGACATTTATAGGCGGTTCAGCAGTATCTACCGAAACTATTACTACACCTGATGGGACAGTAGTCACACCAACAGCTGAAAATATTAACTTTCTCAATGGAACCGATATTTCTATCACTGGATCAGGAAGTGATATTACTTTTGATGTAACTACTACTGCTGGAAAAATTCCATGGAATGTAATTACAGACCCTACAGCCACTTTAATTATTGATGAAGGATTCTTTGCTAGTAATGCTGCAGGAGTTACTTTAACTCTCCCCACTACATGTGCAGTAGGAGACTTTATAAATGTTTCAGCTATTAACGCTGGAGGATGGACAATTTCTCAAAACGCTCTGCAGAGAATCCATTTAGGAATTACTCCTACTACAATAGGAGTAACTGGATCTTTAGTATCTACACAAAACTTTGATTCTATACAAATGGTCTGTTCTATTGCAGATACTGAATTTGTTGTGATATCAAGCATAGGAAATATAACAATAAATTAAGGAAATCTTATGACACAGAATAGCATTAACAACACCGGGTCACAAATGACCGCAGGCACAGTTAAAATTGATACAAACGTTATCTCAACAACAACATTAGACCAGAATCTAACTCTTACTCCAAACGGTGCAGGATTAGTTTCTTTATCTGGATCGTATACTATACCAGCAGTAGATGGATCGGTTAATCAAGTTTTATCAACTAATGGTGCAGGGGTGGTTTCTTTTGTGGACAACACTTCTTCAGGATTTACTTGGTCTGTAGTTACTGCTGCAGTAGATTCTCCTGCTGTAAATACGGGAGTATTTTATAACAATGCAGTTTCTGTAGTAGCAACAATGCCAACCACAGCAGCTGTCGGTGACAGATTCCAATTCGTTGCTCAAGGAGCTAATGGTTTTACAATTGGTTTTTCTGCTGGACAATCTTGTCAGGTAGGAGATGTTGTCACAACAACAGAAACAGGAACTATAGTTTCAACTGGTATAGGTGATTGGATTGAACTAGTTTGCGATACTGCAAATGACTCTTTCTTTTGCAATATTAAACAAGGTAACGTTACTACTTCATAATCTATTAAAATGGTGGCACTGTAAAATTGTACGGTGCTATCGTTTTTTATAAAGCCATACTACAAAAAAATTAACGGGCTAGGGAATCATGGCAGAAAACAACTCAATTAACAATACCTCGTCTATATTGGATGCAGGAAATTTAAAGTTATCTGGAAATACATTATCTAGTACTGATGTGAATGGTAGTATAACTATTTTACCTGATGGAACTGGATTGGTTAGTGTTGCTGGAGCCTATACAATTCCTAGAGTTGATGGAAGTGCAGGACAAGTATTATCCACAAATGGGGCCGGTGTAGTCAGTTTTATAACTAATGCTTCTAGTAGTGGATTCAATGAAGTTAAAATAGTAAGCTTTACTGCATCAGGTACCTATACTCCTACTGTTGGAATGGACTATTGCATAATTGAAATAGTAGGTGGAGGAGGTGGAGGGGGAAGCCCAAACGCAGGTGGATCTGCAACAGCAGGCGGAGGGGGTGGATCTGGATCTTATACTCGAACTACTTTAACAGCAGCTGCAGTAGGAGTAAACAAAGCAGTTACTATTGGTGCTGCAGGAACCTCTGTCGCTGGATCAATAGGAGGAACAGGTGGAGTCACATCTGTAGGAGCTTTAGCCACAGCAAATGGAGGACTTGGAGGCGGTATAGTAATAGTAGGTGATTATTCACCTGGAGGAGCTGGAGGTGCATTAGCCGGTTCGGGTAATTCAAGAATAGCTGGAACTGCTGGTGGTATAGGATATGCTATACCTACTACTCCTGTTGCAATAGTTTCAGGTAAAGGAGCTGATTCTTATTTTTCTCAAGGGGGACCATCAAGTTATTCACGTTTTAATACAAATGTTGGTGTAATAGCAAATGGAGGAGTTGGATCTGGAGGGAATGGGGGTACTTATCCGTCTGGAGGATCTGGAGTTACTAAAAATGGTGGAACAGGTGGGCTGGGTTATTGCGTAATTACAGAATACATCACAACATAGGAAATTGGAATGGCTAATAATAACTCAATCAATAACACATCATCGATCTTAAATGTAGATAATCTGCAAATAGACGGAAACACCCTGTCCTCAACGGACACAAACGGCAACGTGATAGTTGACCCGAACGGTACAGGCACACTGGTAAGTGACAAGGGGGTATCATTTGACTCTGGCACAAATACGCTAGCAGCATATGAAACAGGCACTTGGACACCTACCATACAATTTGGTGGAGCGTCCGTGGGTATGACATATTCGGTCCAGGAAGGTAAATATCAACGTGTAGGGGATATCGTATTTATAAATTTTCAAGTCACTTTATCCGCAAAAGGCTCATCTACTGGCGCTGCAAAGCTCTTAGGTTTGCCCTTTCCTAATACAACTGTATCCCCTGTTTATTCTAAGTTACTTTTTTCTCCTACAACTTTGACTATCACATCGGGGAGAGACCCTTTCTTAGATATAGGATCGGGAAGTTCTCAATTTAATATAAGAGCAAATGATACGACCACGGTATATGAGTTAGACAACACTAATTTCACTAATACAAGTAGAGTTAGAACTTCAGGATTTTATTTTGTTAATTCCTAGGCTCGATTAATGTAAAAACATTAGGAAAAACTATGTTTAAGAAAATATTGGCCATCTTATTGTTTACTTTGCTAGCTTATGTATGTGTAAGCTGTGAAGACCAACAAGACTATATGGAGGAGTTATTTGATGAATACCCTCAAGACAATATCTTTGAAGAAATGCTAGAAGAGATTATTGAGAATAAAATAGGCTTAGATATAGACCTTAGTCCTTCTTCCCCGGAAGAGTAATTCTGTAGTATCCAATCTCTTCTTTCTTCTTAAGGTATTTATCTACATTTACCCCATCCATACGCATTTGTTCTAAGTCATAAGAAGGACTAGAAGCCATTCTTGTTACCTTAAATCCAAACGCTTTAAAGTTACCATCATCTCCAAAGTCCTCAATGGTCTTTTTAAGCTCTTTCTTTCGGTCATTAAGGGTTTTAATGCGTTCAGTTAAGTCTTTGTACTCTAAAAGATGTTCGTGAAGCTCAGGATCCTGTAAGGTTAAATAGTCCTTATCTGTCATTTCTGGTGGTTTCCCAATTTGTACGAGGTGCCAAAAGTCACTTGCGGCAGATCTCATTTTTGTTATACGGCTAGCATCCCCATACATCTCAATCATTATACACATTGCATTCTCTGAGTCCCATATGGCAAGGATTGCACGTTTAGGATTACATAGCATTATCTGCCATTGAACTTGATCAATCCAATGGTAGGGAACACTCTGACAAATGCGTGCGTTATTAATCGCTGTTTTGCTTATCGGACATTTAATCTCTACCAATGTTTTCGAATCAAAATCAAAACCATCTAATGAAGCTTTAAACTCTGAGCGATCAGGATCCTCTAAACATACAGGCTGAAAATGCATTCCAAGATGCTCATTCAGCCATTGTCTAGCTAAATCTTCATTGGCAATCCCATGAGCCATAGCAAAGTTTGTAGGGTCTTCATCTCTAAATCCACACTTCTTTTCCCATAACTTATAAGGAGTGGAGTAGGTGTTTGTTCTCATTAGAATAGAGATTTCAGAGGCTCCTAAACCCCCACGACGCCATTGAAGCCAATCTTCTCCACTTTGAGATTCAAAGTTAACTATTTTCATATATCCTCAAAATGGTATTTCTAATTCTGTTTCGTTAATATTCATAGGTGTTGTGAAAACACTTACAGGTTGCTCTTTCTTATTAGGCTCAGCCATTGATCCAACAAAGTTGATGCTGTTAGGTTGGACATGGAGTCTTACACTTGGCTCATTCTTTTTATTGGTATAAGGCTGAGGCACTCCTAGATCTCCTATAATACAGATCTTACCACCTTTTTTAAGATAGGGTAACATCCCTGCAAAGATAGGTATCCTCTCTTCCCAAATGGTGATTTCAAACCATGTGACTACATCTTTTTTAACTGAGACAGCTAGGGGAAAAGAAACTACCTTCTTTCCGCTTCCTGTAAACTTCTCTACAGGATCGCTTCCAAGATTACCTATTAGTGTGACTTTTTGCATTATATCTCCTTTACTACTGGTATTAGGTTAATATTTAGGAAATTGCACATTTTAAACAAGGATTGTAAAGTAGAATTGTAGTCAGTTTGCAAAACTTTTTGCATCTGAGACTTTCCCATTGAAAGACATTTTAATATATGTGCTTTGGTATATTTATTCTCTTCGATCTGTTTTAGCATAAGTTTAGATAAGGTCTTTTTAAAATCTTCGAAAAGGATATCTTCAGTAGCATTGTTAATGTTTTTTCCTCTCCGAAGATTTATAAGATCTGTTTGACGGCTTACGCAAATGACAGGGTTGTAGGTTGCCCATTTCCACTCTTGCATAGCCACTTTAAATAGCTTATTCAAAACCAATACATATTTTCGTCTAGTTTCAGGACTTAAAAACTCTCCACCTTTTTTCCTAGAACGTATTTTGTAGAGCAAAAATGAAACGATTTCGATTTCTTCACCAGTAATGTCATTAGCAATTCTATTACCGAAATGTTCTTTCCAAAAAAGGAATGTTCTTCGGTCGGTTTCTTGTGTTTTACTTGTGCTATGGGGTAGAACTTCTTCTATGTATCTTTCTATCCACATTGAAAGAGTAAGTCTAACTTCTTGTTTAGTGTTATTTCTTAGTGAGTCTTCGGTAGCAAGAGCCCAAGCTTTTGCCTCATCTTCTGTATCAAATGTACTTCTCATATTTGGGTAGTCTTTAAGACGGACTTCTACATAATATCGAACTTTCCCAGATTGCGATAACGCTTTTCTTATACTTGCCATTTTCCCCTAACGGTTAATTAAATTTAGTTGCTATTAGTGTATTTGCCCCATGCTCTGTGAGTTTCTTAGAGTAGGAGATATTGTTATCATCTAAAATCTTCTTTTGAAATGTGGTTGCCATTCTCTTATATATATCTTTAGGAATAATATAGATTTCTTCCTCTACCACTTCATGATCACCTTCAATAAGTTCTGCCTTATGTCTTTTTCCACCTGCCGAAATAGTTTCTCCATTGCTCATTTTAAAATTACTATTACCACATTCTAAAATAGACTCCAAAGAGCATATGTCAAATAAGTTATCAGTAAATTCTATTGCTAAACATTCAACTTTTCCAGGAAATATTCTAAGACCTCTTCCTATCATCTGTATGTATAATCCTTTGCTAAATGTGGGGCGGCACAAAAGTATACATTCTATAGACGGCTCATCAAAACCCTCTGTTAGTATTTGACAGTTGGTTAATACGGAAATCTCCCCACCTTTAAACTCTTTTAGTCTTTTTTTTCGTTCCGATAAACTCAAATTACCATGTATAGACTTGCTGGAAATGCCCTGATCTCTGAAAGTTTTTGACAACTCTTCGCAATGTTCAATATTAGCACAAAAAGCAATCGTCTTTTTACCCCGAGCCTTATTCTTATAACAAGTGACAATCAAATCATTTCTGTCTTTACAGTCTATAACAGCAGCTAGAGATTTACTTTGAAAGTCACCTTTACTTCTTCTAATTCCTGTGAGAACAGTATTTGTTTTAAACCTATACCCTCTTATATCACATAGATAGCCCTGATCAATAAGATCTAGAATAGTCACAGCCTTGTCAGGAAAACCAAATATTTCAAAAATTGATTGCTCATCTTTTCGAAAAGGCGTTGCTGTTGCTCCTAGAAGATAAGCATCCTTTGCAGTACTAGAGATCAACTTACGATAAGATTTACTAGCAGACCTATGCGCTTCATCAATAATAAGAAAATCAATGTCCGCCCAGCTTCTTCTACAAGCCTTTTGTATTGTGCAAACTGTTACGCTTTTTCTTAGGTGGGGAGAGTTTTTGTATATAGTCTCTTCCAACTGCGTAATAAGCTCTTTTGTATGAGCTACTACAAGTGTCTTAAGGTTCATCCTGTCAATGATAAAAGACATGATCTGTGTCTTTCCACCTCCGGTAGGAAGAACCATTAGACATTTATTTCTAGTATGCAAAGATAAAATACATTCATCTAAAACATCAGATTGATATTCTCTGAGTTTCACCATGTATTAGTCCTCTTTAGCGCGTTTGATTTCACGAATACGATTTATACATTTAGTATAATGCTTTGCATCAAGATCAGACAGCTTACCAATTTGAAATCCTTTTAGTATTCCCTCTAGAAGTTCTTCATACTTATCTAATTCTTGACTTAGCACCTGTAGTTGAGCTTTGCTAATCTTTCCAGAGTCATTTCTAACGACAGTTCCTGTTCTAGGTGTCTCCATTGCTTTTTCTCCGTCATCATCCTCGTCGGAGGCAACTACCCCTGCAATCGATGCGTAGTTATATCTTCGCAAATACGTAATATATGACCCAATAGTCTGTATGTCTGTCTTGGCGGGCGTTATAGGCATCATTGACTCCATCCATTCCCCGGAGCTATGAGACAACCTAGTATACAGCTGTAGTATACCCTTATCATCTGGAAGAACACGTTGAATAACACATAATCCATTTTTAGAAAGACTAGGTCTTGAAGCCTTAACAATCGTAGCTAGATCGCTATAGCGGCTTTTAAAAAAAGGATTAGTACTATCTGTCTTTGCAACTTCCATTTCCATTTGTGCTTTTGCTAATGCTTCAAAAAGCTTGCCAAGAGTATTAGACTCAAATGGTTTTTTGTTTACAGAAACATGAACAGTTGTGTTTTCTATTTTATCTTCCATTATTCTCTCTCCTTTTTGGATAAATCTAATGCTAGCTCAAATAAAGGGCCTTTAACTTTAGTCAATTTAGGTTCAGTAGTAGGAAGCGTGATCTCTAAAACAGCGTAAAGTTCTTCAACAGCTTCTTCAAGACCAGATATGCTGCCTGTACAGTATACATGGTGACCAATTGCCTCTGCCCATTCACGGCAAAGAGCAAGTTCTGCTTTCAATGTTCCTACTTCTACTCCGTCATCAAAGCAGTCATCTTCTTCTCTATATTCCCAACCCATATCTAACTCCTTGCCTTTATTGTTTTCATTTTCTATACTATATCATAAGATATGAATAATACGCAAGAAAATAAACAAGGTACAAACATGGAAGACGTTAAAAACTACATAAAAGAAAAGAAAATCCCCTTAAAATACTTTGTTGAAAAGATGGGATATACTAAAGAGCATATATCGGGAGTGATCTGTGGCAGGCTTAATCCTAGCGACCCTTTTATAAAGCTTTTTAGAGCATCTTTAGAAAACATGGTCTCAGAGGATCTAAAGAAGATCCAACACATTGACATGATCATAAAGAACCCTGTTGCTTGGCAATAGAATCATTCTAATCAAATTTTTTACCCTAGGAGAAAATATGGAATACTTAATTTTACTTTTTGCAGTAGGTGCATTATTAATTTTCATGTACATGATGTGGAGAAGCGTAAACGAAACGCTTGAGAAAGTGATTAAAAACTTAGTCCGCGTTGAAAAAGAAATAATTCAGCTAGATATAAAGTGGTTTGCTTCTTTTAATGCTATGAAGTGTGAAGCAGAGTCTATAAAGACAGAAATAAAGGTCTTAAAGAAAGAGCCTATCTCCAAACCTAAGCCAAAGACTAGGAAAAGAACTAAAAAATAATCTTAAAGACCTCTGAGATTACTAAGAAGTCTTTTTCTCTTCTTCTTTTTTAAGTGTGTTCACAGTGTCTATTACAGCAGCTTCTATACAAGCAAACCCTGTTTGGGAACTAGGAGCACACTTAAGCATTACTCTTGCTCCTAGGCGGATTAAAACAGCACCAACAAGAGCAGGGTGATTATCCTGTTGCTTCTCTAAGAACTTTGCAAGATCTTCTGTGAGCTTTTGGGCATCAGAGTTAGGGTAATCTTTTTTGTAGATCTCTGTCATGTTTCCTCATATGAAATAGAAGGTTAGTAAGGAATAAAAAAAGCCTCTAAGAATTAACCTAGAGACTTTAGACTTTGAGGTTAATCTAAGTCTGTAATAAACTATATAAAAAGTGGACCTTTCAAATCACTTAAGACATTTAAGGCATTTAGTTAAAAAAGTCATTTAGTTAAAAAAGACAATTAGTTAAAAAACTTTAAAATAAGGAATATAGTTATATGATTCATTATAATACATCCCGCCAATTAACAACAACCAAAGACATTAGTTTCTTAAATCTTAATGCCTTAGGCCCATTTGTTGCTACCGTTTATGCACAAGTCAAACCCAGCGCAAATTGCCTACAAGGGCTGTATAACAATTCTTACCCGGATCCTTCCCCGTGCATAAAAAAGGAAACACACTCACACTTATGTATCAAGATTAGATATGAGAGTTTTGTGAAAACTAACCCATTAACATTAAAAAGGATAATCTTATGAAAACTTACCTATTACCATTAAAAAGGGCAATCTTATGAAAACTAACCTATTACCATTAAAAAGGATAATCTTATGAAAGATGATACCCTCAAGCCTATTAAAACGCAAACACCAGAAAATACTTTAAACTCTGGAGGTGCAGCATGACTAATAAAAACCACTCTTCTTTACACCATACTTTTGACATACATTTAGCCGAAAAATACGGTATTCATGAAGCAATAATAATTCATCATTTCCAGCATTGGGTTCAGATTAATATGAGATTAAAAAGAACTCAACACGAAGGGAAAACGTGGACTTATCAGACATTGGATGAAATTGCCGCTCACTTCCCTTATTTCTCTAAATCTGAGGTGTTCGAAATAATAGAAAAACTTTGTAGGGGAAAGGGAAGAAGAAGCAAAAAGAAAGGGTTAGACTTTGAGCCAGTCCTTTTAAAAGGCAACTTTAACAAGCATCAATACGATAAAACAAATTGGTATGCATTTGTAAATGAAGAAATGTTTACCGTATTGGCTCAAGCCAAAATGGTAAGTGGCTCAAGCCAAAATGGTGATCAGCTCAAGCCAATACCTATACCAGATACTATAACAGATACTATAACAGATCCTCCTCTTACTCCTCCGTCGACGAAAAGGAATGAGGATACTATTTATCCAAAAAGAAAAAAGACTAAGGCTTTAGTTTATGAAGAAGTCCTTGATAAATGGAGCAATGAGAACAGACCTAAGCAAGTTGTAGAGCAAGTAATAGAAAGCTATCTTAAGCGAAGAGCTGGGGAGCCTATACGATGCATAGAGGTTTGGATGGAAAAGGTGTATGAGCAGAAGAAGCTTGATTGTGCTTCTAAGCAAAAAGATGAACTGATTGACCAAAGAATACGATATGTAAAAAATAACTATAGAAACTACCATTTAGAAAAGAATAGAGTGTATGTAACCTCAGGAAGTATACAAACTGACTTCTGCTTGTTTAAAGAGAGCCCTCTGTGGGAGAAGTTAAATCTTGATAGAGAAAGATATGATGATTGTAAAAATATAATGGGGAATAAGGAGAGATGAATCTTAAAATTGCTCCGCCTGATCTAGATTATAGGTATTTCCGTATGTATTCTTGTTGGGTAAGAGATCTAGGATTTGGTCTTGCCTGCATATACGGACTTCTGTTCTTCATGTCTAAAGTACATGGGTTTTGTTATGCATCTGACAAATATTTGGCCTCAGAGATGGGTGTCTCAAAAGATGTGATTAGAAAATCCTTAAGAGACTTAGTTGAACATGGGTATATATTTAGAAACACATATCCTATAAACCGTGGAGCTATAAGGCAGATTGTAATTTGGGAATTGGCTACTGACTATTGGAAAAATCATATGAGTAAGCCTCAAATACCAAAACATGTGAAAGAGAAATTTATAAAGTTCTATAAGGCTCAGCCTAGGCTATTTGAAACAAGAGAGAATAAAAAGTATGAGCTCCCACCCTTAAAAATAACCACAAGGAAATTTACACGTGATAGAATACGTAATACCAGGGAAACCAGTGACTTGGATGAGGGCTAGACGTAGGGGAAACATGTATTTCGATATACAAGTAAAAGATAAACAGAGGATGAGAAGATATGTTCAGGAGTCCACTATACACCCTATAGACATCTCTATTCCCGTAAGTGTGCAAATAGAGTGTCACATGCCCATTCCTAAGAGTTGGAGCTCTAAGCGAAAACTAAACGCTGTTTCTAAACCTCACGTTTCTAGACCTGATCTAGATAACATTTTAAAGTTTATTGGGGATGCTTTGAATGGAGTGCTTTGGCAGGATGATTGCCTTATTTATCGTTTTGTTATATCTAAGTTTTATGCTGAGGATCCTAAAACTGTGATAAGGATTTTTACTGATGAAGAGATACCCATTCCTTCTTGTGCTCCCATACTCTGATTACTTAGTATATTTCAACAGCTTTGAGGAGTTTTTAGACATGATAGATGAACCTTTTTCACCTAGCTACGATGTGCCCCCTCCTGACTTTAATGAATTTATGCTGTTTGATATGAGATAAACAACTACAAGGAAAAAATGAAGACTCTAATCGTATACACAAGAGACTCCTACTACAAATATGAAGAGCTATACTCTAAGCATATCTTCGAGGTTAAAGAACTGCGTGTGCTGTATGTATACACCCTTAGCAAGATTACTGGTGAAGAGGTTCTAGTCGCATGCTTCAACACTTGGGACTACTTCATCATTGAAGAAGAATACTAACAAACAAAAAGGATAAAATATGTTGATACGGTTTATTGACCAAGACGGCACAGAAGAGATTATTAGTGTTGATTCTATTAAAAGAATTACCGCTTGGACAGATCCAGACCCAGGACACGAAGCGAAGAAACAGCTACCAAAAAAATATGTGCATATCCACTTCAATAAAGGAAAATATTACGATGAAGTAATGTATGAAATTAGGGAGTGTGATTGGCGGGACCTGTGGAATGCTATTGAGAAAAAAGGTAATGAAGTATGGGGTGTAACCTTTCATGTTACCGACACTAGAGTAAGACATGATAGAGAGACACAGGTAGCGAAGGATTGGTACGATGCAATAGAAGATATGAAGATTGTAAAAAAAGATGAGTTTATTGTAAAAAAAGAGAAAAAGAAAGATGGAAAAGGGATTACATTAAGAAGATATCAAGCATTAGATAGTTAACATTCGATTCTGTAAACTTACCCCCCTCCCCTCTCCATTTTTAACAGGTGATATTGCTCGATGTGGTAAGAGGGGAGTAAGGTATTTGTTTTATTTATTTTTAGTCCCATTATAGCAAATGAAAATTTCTTGCTCCTTTTGAGCCGATAAATGAGACAATGGAGAATGTTTAAGTTCCAAATGATACAAAGGGTTTTTTAAACCCCCTGGGAAAACTACACTACGACTGCCACCGTGGAACTGTCCACTAAGCATAAGAGTTATAAAGTCCCGAACTTGCTCATGTGTGACGCCCCCTTCCCAACGCACATCTACGCTTTCCTCAAATCCTGTCACTAGAAATTGTTGGAGGGGGTATGTCTCTTTTAAGAGTTTTTCAACCTCAATACTTACTTTTGTTGTCATGTTATTTGCTCCTATGGGGTGTTATTTCTGTCTTGTTTTAATCTTATACTGAGTATATGATATAAGAGACATTAACACAACATAAAATATACGGGGTACATGAAAAACATTAAAAGCTTCTTAAAAGGACATAAGATAAAGCTTCAAGATCTCGCAGAAATGACGGGATACTCGCAATGCTATATATCCATGATCGCTAACGGTAAGCGGATCGTCTCTAAACATTGTTATAAGATCATTTTGAATGAAATTGTAAAGGCTTTGCCTGACGTAGACATTGAAGATATTAAAAAGGCGATGGAGTAATCTAATGCTTTAAAATACTCTTTATCCTACAGTAAAATAAAGAGTGACTACTATGAGAATGAGACAATACAATGCTTCTCCAGAATATATAGATGATCTTTGCGAGGCGTTGCTTGAGTGGGTAAAAGATGATGACGCTCTGATTATACCTCAGTTTATATCTAAAACTAAAATTGGATATCCGTTCTTAAAGTTTTTCATTCACCATTGCGACAAGGTTTGTAATACATTCGACATAGTAAAGTCGACTCTTTGCACTAGATGGCTCAAACTTGCCATGGAAATTCCAGACTTACCCGCTCACCGTGCTAAGGTGGTGCTACGTTATATGCATCTTTATGATTCTTTCGGTATAGATATTGAACAGATGTCAAAACAGCAGATCGAAGAGTCAAAGGTTCTGGCAGAAATGAAATACAAACTGGAAGAATATGGAAAAGCTGAACTTACAGAGCCGACTAAAACCCTCTACAAGCACAACGTTGACAAACGTAGAAGTTGAGCATCGCCTTAATGACTTTGTGCCCAGATCCTATCAGATTCCAGTACTTAAAGCCTTAGAAAGTGGCTTTAAAAGAGTTCTAGCTGTACTCCCTCGACGCGCGGGAAAGGATATCACTGCTCTCAACTATGTCATTCGTAAGATGTGGGAATGTCCAGGGGTCTACTACTACATATTTCCTACATACTCTCAAGCTAAGAAGGTAATTTGGGATTCAATGACCAATGATGGTAAGAGAATTTTAGACTACTTTCCTGAAGAACTTATTATTCAAAAAAACTCCCAAGAAATGAAAATTAGGATGAAGGCTAAAGATGGTTTTGAATCTCTGTTCCAACTGGTTGGATCTGACAACTATGATAGCCTTATGGGGACTAATCCTCGTGGGATCGTATTTAGTGAGTACGCGCTACAAGACCCTAGGGCGTTTCAGTATATACGTCCTATCCTTACTGCTAATGGCGGGTGGGCTTTGTTTATATCTACTCCTAGGGGGAAGAATCATCTGTGGCAACTAGCTGAGCTTGCTAGAAAGTCTCCTGACTGGTTCTACATTAAGCTATCTGTAGAGGATACGAAGCACATTCCAATAGAAGAGATAGACAAGGAGAGGCGAGATGGTCTTATGTCTGAAGATATGATTCAGCAAGAGTACTATACTTCGTTTGAAATGGGGGTCGAAGGTTCGTACTACTCTAGATATATGGATACGATGAGAAGAGAGCAGAGAATTGGAATGGTGTCTTGGGAGAATGGATTTAAGGTACATACTGCATGGGATATTGGAGTGCGTGACTCTACGACCATTATCTTCTTTCAGACAATAGGACAGACAGTAAACATAATTGACTGCTATGAGAACTCTAAGGAGGGCCTAGAGCACTATGCTGGAGTGATAGCTGCTAAGCCTTACCTGTACGGCACTCATATTGCTCCTCATGATATTCGTGTGAAAGAGTGGGGATCCGGCATAACACGCTTTGAAAAAGCTCGTCAGCTAGGAATTAAATTCACTATTGCTGATCAGTATGAGATCCCCGATGGTATAGAAGCATGCCGTAGTTTATTTAGCAAGCTGTGGATAGATGAAAAAAATTGTTCAGATCTTATTAAATCTTTAGAAAACTACCGTCAAGAATATGATATAAAACGTAAAGTTTATAAGCCGAGACCCCTTCATGACTGGTCATCCCACTTCTCTGATGCATTCAGGTACTTGGCTATCAGCTTACCTAAGACTAGAGACGGTCTATCTAAGGAAGAGCTAGAAAATAGATACCAACGTGCGATGCATGGGACTGGGAATAACCTTCCTGCTTTCTTTCAGGATGGAGGAGTGAGAGGCCAAATGTAAAAATATAGTTGTTAAAAATTGGAAACGCTGTAACATTGAATTTGAAACTAAAGCCCCTCAAAGATTACGGTGTTCTCATATCTGAAAATGCAACATATAGGCGGCAAAAGGAGTAGTATTAATGCCCATTTTCCCGAACCCAGGTTCTAATAGTTTTTACTCTGAGACAAGTGATGAAGACAAAACCTTGAAAGAAAGAATGGAGCATACATACGCCCAATCTATTACTATCAATCAAAGCTTTTGGGTAGAGGCTGACATTGATACTAGGTTTAAAGCTGGGGATCAGACCTTATGGAATGATATCTACGGAAACATGCCTGCCTTTAGAAGAAAAGTCTTTAACTTCAACCGTATTCGTCGTGTATGCAGTATGATTACGGGTTACCAAAGACGTAATAGAAAGTCTACTGTTGTCACACCTATTGAGAACTCTGATGATGAAACGTCCGCTCAGTTTTCTAAAGCCATGATTTGGGCTATGGAAAAGGATAACACTCTCTCTACTATCTCCGAGGCCTTCGATGGGGCAGTTACTACAGGTATGAACCTTTTATCTGTTTGGATGGATTATAGATCAGACCCCATTAATGGAGATATTAAGGTAGATAATGTTTCTTATAATGGTTACTTGATTGACCCTTTTTTCAAAAAACATGATCTATCTGACTGCAACTTTATTTGGACACGCAAGTGGCTGACTAAAACGCAGATCAAATCTTTACTGCCTGACCAGGCCCAAGACATTGATGGGATGAGCTATGATGGTAATAGAGATGGTAAGTTTCAGTATATGCCGGAGTCGTACAACTATGGCATGAAAGACCTTCTTACATATGATGAATATTGGTATAGAGCCTATAGAACTCAGAAGCTTCTTATAGACATTAAGACTGGTGAGACAATGGAGTGGAGGGGAAGCGTTGAAGACTTAGAGAGACTTTTGGAATATTCTCCTGAACTTGTTGCTGTAGATAATGAGGTGCAGACTTGTAAGCTAGGTATTGTAGTGCAGGGCCATGTGATGTATCACGGACCTAACCCTATGGGCATAGATCAATACCCTTTCGTACCTGTGCTTGGATACTATGAGCCACAGATTGCAGCTTTTGCCTGGCGCATACAGGGTGTGGTAAGGGGATTACGAGACTCCCAATATCTGTACAACAGACGCAAGGTAATTGAGCTTGACATTCTCGAGTCTCAAATAAATTCTGGATGGAAATATAAAGAGAACGCCCTTGTAAATCCTGAGGATGTTTTCCTTAATGGTCAAGGACGTGGTCTAGCTCTTAAAGAAGAATCAAATATGAGTGATGTGGAACAGATCATGGCTCCTCAGGTTCCTCCTTCTATGATTGAGCTTTCAAAACTACTTGGAGATGAGATTCAACAGATCTCAGGTGTTAATGAAGAATTGTTGGGATCTGCGGAGGACGACAAGTCCGGAATTCTCTCCATGCTCCGTCAAGGTGCAGGTCTTACAACTTTGCAGGTCCTATTTGATCAGCTCGACTTCTCACAGAAAAACCTAGGCAGAATATTCTTAGATCTGATGCAAGCTAACTTCTCTCCGGGGAAGATTGCCCGTATCACAAATGAAACTCCTACGCCGCAATTCTATAACAAGGCATTCGGTAAATACGATGCTGTTGTAGAAGAAGGCTTAAACACGTCTACTCAACGTCAAATGCAGTTTAAACAATTGCTAGGACTCAGAGAGATTGGTATTCCGGTACCAACAAATCTTCTTGTAGAGACATCTACGCTTCAAAACAAAAAAGAGCTCGTGGAAGCGATCGGTCAGCAAGAAGAACAAGCAGCCCAAATGCAGCAGATGCAAGCACAACTTGCAATGCATGAGGCGCAAGCTAAGACTAAAGACCTCACAGCACGAGCTGAGGCAAACGTGGGACTCGGTTTAGAAAGAGCATCTCGCGTTCAAGAAAATCGGGCATTAGCGATAGAAAGGTTGTCTGAATCCGAAAAAGACAGACAACTCGCCACTCTTCATTTAGTGAAAGCTATGAAGGAGCTAGATACCATGGATACTGAGGAAATTGCACGCCTAGTAGGTATCCAGAGTCCCTAAAGTCTATGGAAACTCCAGAAAAGAGAGCTGATGCTTTAGCAGTAAATGTCCCTAATAGGGAAGAAATCGCCGTAGCGGCGCAAGGAGAAGAATAATGGTCAAGAAATACCATAGAGAAGATTCAATGGATTCTGGTTTCAGCAAAATGATTTCAGAAGACAAAAGTGCAGTAGCAAACTTACCTCAACATGTTGTGCAAAAAACTTACCCAAAACCTAAGTATTTTAATCAGTTTGAACTAGATGACACTATGCGTGGTCTAGATGACACTAGAGATTACGATGTTCGTAAACTAGATCGTCAACATTCTGACGACAAGTACTAGGTCTATTATGGCTATGCCAAGACCTAGTGGTAAAGTATTTGAGATCGCAAAAGATGTGATTCCAGGTATGCCAGACTATCTTAAACCTAAATCTAAAAGAAAAACTTCTTCTAGAAACAAGATGTCTAAGGTAGAAAATATGCAAACAAACAACATAGAAAATGGTAGGTTAAAATGAAAAGACGTGTAGAAGGTTACAACGACCGTATAGATCAGTCGTTGGGTGAAAGGAATAAAGGTCCTCATACTGAATCTATGAAAGATAGAAGAGATGAGTCTAAAGGTGAAGAGAAGAAAGAAAAAGGCCATGCGTATGCTGGTGATGAGTCTATGGACAAATCATATAAGCATCATATGGCACTTTCTCATCATAAGTATATGGCGAATCATCACCGTAAGAAAATGAATAGTAAGTAATCTTTTGCTCTCTTCTGAGTATTCCCCACCCAACTTGGAGGAGAGCTTTTATTGTCTATGAAATTACAGGAATAAAATATGAAAAAACCTAATAAGAAGGTCACTGTAGCAAAAGGTATTAAAATTACTAGAGCTAAAGAAAAGAAGATGGAAAAGAGTCCAGGCTCATCAAATACTGGCGAATACAAAAAAGTGAAACCTAAAGAGTTTTGCGGTGCTTCTGGTGGATCTAGTAAGTACTCATACCCTGTTAACACCTCAAAAAGACGTAAAGCTGCTGTTAAATTAGCTCACAATGCTCCCAATCCTGCTGGAATAAAAGCTTGTGTTAAACGTAAGTCTAAGAAAAAGTAAAAGTCCGATAAGCGAACTTTAAAGAGTTTTATCATGAAGTATGAATGCCCATCATGCAAGATGCAGTGGGATGATGATGTTCTACCTTTGGAAAGGATATCACATCCCGCCTGCATTTTCTGCGTTACAAAACACACTCAAAAAGAACTACTTAACTGGCAGATGGATCATCTCGAAAATATTTCAGCTAAGAACTTTCCTCTTGTGTTAAGACATTTTTATAGATATGTTGAAAGTAATATAAAAGAATTTAGTATTGATCGTGAAAGACAAGATTCAAAAAATAGATGCTGTTGCAAAACAGACAGCGGGAAGTGCTGCACTCCAGAAACAGAGTGAAGGACCGATGGATACGAATTCTATCGAGCTACAACAAGAGATTCATAAAGGATCTAATTCTAAGAAAACATATGAAGAAGAAATTTGGGAGACCATTGGACTAGCCCTTAAAGATCCTCTTATAAAAAGAGATTTCTTTGTTGTGGTGCTTTTTAAAAAAGAGCGGCTTCTAAAAAACATTCTTCGCCAATACTTCTTCTATAGGGGATCATGTCCTACACCTGAGTATGATCAAACGGTCTATCATGTAAGGCGATTAGACAAAAAGGTTAAACACCTTTGGACAGTGCCTGACATAGCAACCACTAAGTGGCTTCCTTGGCGTTCTACTGACATTCCCACAGACCAGCTACCTCTTGTGCAAATGATACATGACTTCCACTCAGGTAAGCTTGAGAAGCTTGCAAAAAAGATGAATGACGAGTTTATACTTGTCTAAAAAACTTTCTATAAAACATCGTAACAACACGAGCAAGTAGGGTAAAATGACTGAAGATGCAGATAATGTAGCTGTAGAAATTCAAAATGAGGCTGATGCGATCCCTCAAGAAGAATCAACAGAGGTTCAAGAGAAAGAAACAAAAGAGAGCAAATCTAAAGAAGACAACTTTAATAACCTCAGAGAGACTAAGGAACGTTTAGAGAGAGAGAATAAAGAGCTAAAAGAGTGGTCTAAGAGACATGCAGAAGAAAAAGATTCCAAAGAGAAAGAAGAAGACTACGGTATAGATGATGATGACATTGTTGAAGGCAGATATGTTAAGAAGATTCAAAAACAACTGCGTGATCTAGAAAACCGTTATGAGAAAGAAAAAGCTCAAGCCCTAGCTGAAACACTACCTGATAGACTGAAATCAAAATTCCCCGACTTTGATCAAGTGGTGACAGAAAAGAACATTGAGAAACTTAAGCATGCAGAACCTGAACTGTACGCATCTATAATTTCAGGCAACAACCTTTACAACAAGGGTGTATCAGCTTATAAAACATTAACTGCCTTAGGGATTGTAAAAGTTGATGAATATAAAGAGCAAAAAGAACAAGTTAGCAAAAACCATTCGAAACCTTTATCGGCTCAAGCTATTAGAGGCCAAGGCGCTTTGTCGGAGGCTAATATCTTTGCTAAGGGGCTAACCCCTGATCTTAAGAAACAGCTTCAACAAGAAATGCAGCAGGCTGCTAAAGGCCATTAGAATTTCTTACCTTTGTAAGCGCAGTGGGATGATAATTTCACCTATAAGTTTTTTCTCGCTGCGCTTGCTTTTCCCACACACCCCTAGCGTAGGGCAATGGTTTCCCTCCCCCATCATAACTGGCAGAGCTCTATAGGGGGATTTAAGAGCCCACTTGCCAAAGAGTTTTTAAAGCTTTAAGAGCTTTAAAACTTGGGGTTTTCCTTTAGGGGAAAAAACTAGTCCTTAAGTAATTTATTGTTAGGGCTTTGCAAAATATTGCCGTAACGCAAACCCCGTCAGGGCGTAACAACATTGAGTAGGGCAATGGTTTCCCTAAAAAAACCCGCACACTCCTTTTGTGGGTCTTGATTTAAATCACAACACAAGATTAAACGGCGGGCATCGTATGAGGAAGTTTCGCTTATCGGACTTTTTACCCCCCTAGTCAAACTTAACTGACCCCCCCAGTCAGGGCAATAAGTTCATTAGTAATATCTATTGTTGCAATTTTCTTTGTGTGTAATCCATCGGCAGTTCTTTTTTGAGTAGTCCCCGTTATTGTCTATTCTGTCTAATGTGAGTCCCTCTGGAACTTCTCCCATGTCTTCTAGGAACTTTACAAAGGATCTCCATTCATCACATACTTTAATTCCTCTGCCGCCGTATCTATAGTAGTGTGTTGCATTAGGATTAGTGCATCTGTAAATCATCGAAGCCCAAGTTTTATAAATAGGATCACGATGCCTTCCATGTATAGTATTAGTGATAGATGCCTGTTTGTCTCCGCAGGATTTACATTGCTTTCCTTTTTGTCTTGATCTACGAAGATCCGATCCATAATGAGTACCTAGAGATCCACACTCACATTGGGTCTGGTATCTATGTAGCCTGTTCTTAGTCTCAATCCATTTTAGTACAGTCCAAGATCCAAACTTTTTGCCTATCATTCCACTAGGATTGTCTCTTTCCTCATACATGCAGGGCATGCATTGTGTTGATCTTTTCGCTCTTAATGTAACTCCAGATATAACACCTATGTTGCCACATTCACACTTGCACTCATAGTGTTTGCCTGGTTTGTCTATTTGTATAAAATTTAAAACGGTCCATTTACCAAATCTCTTGCCTTCCATAAAAATTCCTTTATATATAATTAAAATTCTGATTACATGTAATCAGCGTAAAGAAGTATTCGCTAACTTCACCCTTCAGCGTACGGAGCCTCGCTAGCTCGCCTCCCGACGTATTTCTAGTTTCGTCAGCTATAATACTGATTACAAACATTATTCACAAAATATTATTGAGGAAAGTCGTATGACAACAACAACATCCGTGTTGGCAGCGCCGGTTCAGCAAAGTTTTAGTTACAAATTGCTTTCGGTACCTGTACCTAACATGATTCACAACATCCCAGCTATGCTTAAGCAAATGCCCCGTAATGGTGGTACTACCTTAAGAATGCGAAGATACAACCCGCTGAACACAGCTACTGTGCCACTGGGTAATACAGGAGTAACACCTCCACCACAACAGCTTACTGCAGTCAACATTGACGCGGAAATGGATTTCTACGGAACGTATATTATCCTGAATGAGCAAGTAACTCTACAAAACCAAGATCCTGTGCTTAACGAAGCTGCACAACGTCTTGGGGTTTCACTAAGACAAACAGAAGATGAACTAACACGCAACATGCTTGCGGGTACGGCTTCATTTATTAACTGTGTTGGCGGAACTAATGGTGACAACCCTACAGAAATGACTCGTTCAGATGTAGATGAAATCATCAAAACACTTGCAGACAACAATGCATACACTATTTCCGACAATATTATTGGTGAAGATCGATTCGGCACTGCGCCTGTTCGTGACGCTTATTTTGCGCTAGGGAGCACAAAATTAATTGGAGATTTGGAGAATGTACAAGGCTTTATTGCCAAGGCTCAATACCCGTCACCAATGCATGCATTAAGAGAGGAATGGGGTTCAATCTCTAATTTGAGATACCTAATTTCATCTATCGGTTCTGTATCAGTAGGCGCTTCAAACCTTGGAGCGAACGTATATAACGTTTTCTGCGTGGGTATGGAAGCATACGCTGTTGTTGAGCAAGATGGTTATAGCGCACAGTTTATCTACAGACC
>Ga0075110_1000267_pt1 | contig 27398 bp, 37 predicted proteins | sample AntAceMetag02UK8_FD_69799 | JGI IMG/M metagenome (GOLD analysis project Ga0075110, IMG submission 69799) | Saline lake microbial communities from Ace Lake, Antarctica - Antarctic Ace Lake Metagenome 02UK8 | ecosystem: Environmental > Aquatic > Non-marine Saline and Alkaline > Saline | place... | reverse complement strand
AATTAATGCTTTAGCAGTAACTCCTTTGTTACCAGATGAAGAAAAGCAAGTAATTATAGGAGAACTATATTTACCAAGTAATACAGACCAATTAAATAACGTCAATGTTACCTATACTCCTGCCAAACAGCCTAGATTTGGAAACCACGTAGAGTTTATAGAAAAATCAGATGGTTTCTTTATTACAGATTTAGATGCACGTTCTAATAGAATTATCAATTTAGAAAATCCTACAGAAGAGCAAGATGCAGCTACTAAATTTTACGTTGACCAAGCCATTTTAAATAATGTAGTTTGGGCATCAGAAATAAAGAGAGGTATTGCAAAATTAGCAACCTCTGCCGATATTATAGCAGGAACAGACCACAGTAAAATTCTAACTACATTAAAATTTTTAGAGGCTTATTTATTAAAAAGGGCTACACAATCGGAAGCAAATAATGATACACAAGATTTAAAATTTATAACTCCTAAAACTCTAGCAAATAGAACAAGTACGGAAACTCGTAAAGGGGTTGCCAAAGTTGCTACTATAGCAGAGGCTAAAGCAGGAGAAAACGATGCTACTATAATTACTCCTTTTAAATTAAGAAAAGCGTTGCCTTTATATCCAGTTACTGTAGAATTAGGTAGTTGGGGTATATCTGGTGTTGCTCCTTATACTCATTTAGTAAATCACGGATTAGGCGGTTTATGGGACAAGGTAGTAAGTGCCAGTTTAATTATGATTGAAGATGATAATTCGAGTAGATATTTAAGCACTATAGAAGATATTGAAATTGGACCTACACAAGCAGAAATAATACTGTCTAAAATTAAGTCTGGTGCAGATTTTAATGCTACTGGATTTAATAGAGGTTTTATTTCGTTTTGGATTAAAGAAGATTTACCTACTATCACAGATATTTTAATTGTGAATGCAGGACAAGATACCGAAAGTACTTTCATTTCTACAGATACTAAATTTGCCTTTGTGTCTGGGTTTGCGGAAGCGATAGGTTCTCCTATAACTTCTTTAGCTTGGACTTGTACTTCTAAACCTACAGGAGCAGTAGTATCATTTGAAGATATAGACCAAGTAGAAACTAGAATATCTTTAGACATTTATGGAGATTATACGTTTGTTCTAACTGCTACAAATGGAAATGGGGACACTCAATCGGACTCTGTAGTAGTTAAAATATTAGAACAAACAAATACTGCACCAGTAATTAATGATATATTAAATCAAGGAACAGCTAGTATAGATGCAACTCACGAGGGAGTTCCAGTTCCTATTGACGGGTGGAAAAAAATTAGTGTGGCCATAGATGCTACTGATGTGGATGGAGATACTTTAACTTACACTATACAAGAAGTAGATAGTTACGATTTTGTTAGTGGCACTTATGGAAATCCAGTAGTCGGAAGTTCTATAGAAGTAGAGCAGGGTACTTTACCAAATGCTTTTACTATTAGAGGTTTAAGATTAGACGGTATGCAAACTCCTTTAGCAGATGGTGGAGGTTTTTATTACTTTACAGCAACTGCAAATGATGGAAATGGCGGAACTCATACTAAAGGATTTAGAGCAGAAATAGTCCCAGAGGAGGTTATATTTACTCCAGTATTCTTTATGTCAAATAGTCCCAATAATTCTAATGCAGACTACGACTATTCCGGTTCTTTAATACTAAATCCAGTAAGTCAAGTTACTAGACTTACTGCTGTAATAAGCGGTATAAATAACAACGGATCAAATCAATTTGATAGATTTGGAGTTTTATTAGAAATAGGAACTACTGGTAGCCTATTTACTACTGGTACTTACGATGTTCCAAATTCTGTTCTTGCTAGTTCTATTCCTTTGAGATTTACTCTAACAGAAGGTGCAACACAAGATAACTCGCAAGGCTTCCTTTCTGCTACAGTAACTTTTAGAGCCTATAACGGAAATGGAGACTTAATAGGAACTCATACGATAGGAATAACAAAAGGACAGATTGATTAACATAGAAACCAAAACACCCCCTTTAGAATATGAAGAACTTATTAATATTTATGCAAATAAACCCTGCAGATGCAGCAGACGTAAAAACTATTTTAGTATGGATTGTTAGTTCTTTATTAGTAGGCTCTGGAATAGTGGTTAGGTATTTATGGAAACAAAACGATGATAGAATAAAAGATTTTAAACAAGAAATATCTGATTTAAAAACTAAATTAGATACAGAAGAAAAATATAACAAAGGACAGGCTCTGGCTAATATCGTTATGATAACTGATGTTCAGAATTTATTAAGAAGCCAATCAAAAACTCATAGTGAAAATGCCAGTATTTTAAAAGCTAACGATGAAATCCTAAAAACTAACGCAGATAGATTAGAAGATTTACACAAAAAAGTTACCTAATAAAAATATATGGACACAAAATCAATGTTAAGTAAAACTAGAGCATTATGGGATTTGCAGGTTTATGCAAATTTTCAAGATGTTCCTAGGGTTTCAATACCTCTTATTCCTTTACAATGGGAATTGTTCCCATTCAGTAAAACAGATTATTGGAAATTTATACCGACTACCGATAGTGATGATAGAACTAGTTGTTTGTATAGAATTTCTCCAAAAGGTATATTCACTACTCATATTCACGCTAAAAGCAGCGAAACTATTACTTTACTCACTCCCAATGGGAGATTAAAAATAGTAGACGAAGATGGTACTAGATATTTAGAATATGGAGAAAGTTATACTATACCTAAAGGTATGATGCACGCAGTAGAAAATATGTGCGACTTTATGTTAGAAATTAGAGTAGATTGGTGTCCCTCTATGAAAGGATGGGAAGCCAACTTCACAGAAAAAGAAGATACCGAATAAGCCTTTATAATTTGTTTGTTTATAAACAAAATTTTTTGTACCTTTGAAGTATAAAAAATAAATAAAATGCAAAAACAAGCAGAAAACATCATTTTAAGCGGTATTGGATTAACTAGAAGCGTATTTATCAATGGAGAAGAGATAAAGCCTCCAGAGGGTTCTAAATTCGATTGGGGCTATGTAGGAGATAGTACTTCTAACCTAGCTTACGAAATTCTTTGTCAAGAATACGGAAGTGCGTGTGCTAACGTTACCCATAAAGAATTTACGCAAGTAGTAGTAGCGTGTTTACCGTCTGGAAATTTTAATGCAGTTATCAATATGCAAAAATGGATAGACTGGCATGACAATCCTAGTGAACTTAAAAAGCATCCTTTCGCTTTAATGGAGTTGAATATTACAGAAAATCTAAAGATTAGTAAATTTTTAGATTTACCTAACAACGACATCAAGACCGCAAACTTCAAAAAAGGAACTATAGAGTATGCAGAACTTCTAAAATTAGAAGAGTATAATATGCTCTTCGAACTCAACAGATATTACGAAAGTAAAACTACTACAATGGACATAAATAACACTACTAGAAAAGTGTGGGCCAGTCTTAAAAAGAGTACGTTTGAAGATGCTTATGTCTATGAAAATGGTATGGGTAAGTTAATAGAATTTGAGGGACATAAAATTGAAGAGTATGACATTTAACCAAAAAGATTTAGAACCGCTAAAAGAAGCCTATAATAGAGCCTTGATGCTACATAATCACGACTTTACATACAAAGGACAACAAGTACCTACTTCTTATGCTAAATATTGTATTGAGTATTTACATCAACCAGTAGAAGAAGTAGAAATAGCTTCTAGGATGTCAGAAGCGGTTAATTTACTTAAAAAAGCATCTAACGATATGTTAGCAATTATTCATATTCCAGTAGATCAAAAAACACTACCAGTATTATGCCTAAAAGTGGACAATAAATTAGAACCATTGTTTTTAGGTATAAATTCAGAACAAATAGAACAAATACTAAAACACAAACTACCGTAAGCGGTGGTTTTGATATTTGTTTTATATACCACTTACGGTAATCTAAATTTTTTATATACCGTAAGTGGTACTCTAAATTTTTTATATACCGTTTACGGTGGTTTTATTTAAACCTTAATTTTAGTGAATTTTTAACTTTTTTATGTTTTTATTTGTACTTTACCCCTATTTTTATTATTTTTGTGGGGTAATTGGAGGGGGTTTGGAAACCTAATTTTAGGGTATATATATATAAATATATACCCCATTGGATTTCCAGTCTCTAAATCCCAATAAAATCAATACCAAAAAATGAAATTTAATATAATAAAAAATTTTTCTAAATATAGTATTTCAGAAAAAGGAAAAGTTAAGAATATTAGGCAAGATAAATTAAGAAAATTCAATAAAACTAAAAAAGGATATTTGAAAGTTTGTATTTACTCTGACCTTGGAAAGATGCATAATTTACCAGTACATAGGCTTGTTTGGGAAACCTACAAAGGAAAAATAAAAGGCATAATTAACCACAAAGATTTAGATAAAACTAATAATCACATTGATAATCTCGAAGATATAACCGTAAGAGAAAACAACTTGCATTGGATTAAAAATACAGAAAAAAAGTTTAAATCAAAATTCACTGGATTAAGAAAAAAGAAAAATGGTTATTTCAGAGCGAGGTTGATGTACAGAGGAAAAGTTTACGAAACAGATAGAAAAAAAGAAGAAGATGCTTTTCAATGGTATCTTGATAAATGCAAGGAACTGGGCATATCTACGAAGTATGTCAGAGGATAGTAGAAAAATAGTTGAAATTAAATTTGTTTGTTTAAATAAAAAATTTATATATTTGCAACGTACAAGAAAAAGTCGGTGTAGCTATTGCACTTGCATAGTAGGAATTTTTGACTGGGTTCTTACACCGATACTTTTTCAATTTCAAAAACAGTCAAAAAACTAATTTTAAGAACAGTCAATGAGCAATAAAAATTTTTATAGAACTTTACGCACTCTGAAAATCTGCAATAGGCAAAGAATAGTTAGCCTATGACTTTAGAATTTCAGACCGAACTGCTGCAGTTTTTAGTCCAAAGCCGTAACGGAAAAAAATACGTTGAGATATTACAGCCAGAGATATTTGATTTAGATGACCAGTACACAGTATTTGGAATTATCAAAGGTTTTGTAGAAAAGTATAAATCTCAACCGACTTTACCCAGTTTACTAGAATATTTTGATTTACAAGCACAGAACAGTAAAGCAGATGTTCCTAAAGAAGTTTATGCTAAAATAGTTGAAACAATTAGGGAATGTTATATCTCATTTACTGGTAATTCAGATTTCATTAGGGAACAGATAATAAAAAAATATCAGATCAAGTTGATGACGGATTTGTTTGCCAACAAAATGCTAGATTTAAAAAATGGGGATGAGGATGTAGTCAAGGATATTTACAAAAATGTTTCCAAAATTAAAAAACTTGAAGATAACAACGAGGATGAGGAAGCTAACAAAGGTAAATTTGCATTACAGGAATTTAAGATAGGTCAAAGAACTCAAATAACTGCTACAGCCACTTATTTAAAAACTTTGAATAGGATGACTTCAACTGGCGGATTTTATGCTCCTCAACTTATTATTCTTATGGGTGCTCCTAAATCTTTTAAGACTGGTAACGCTCTAAATTTAGCAATGAATTTTGTTAGGGACGGCTACAAGGTTTACTATGTAGATTGTGAGAATGGAGAGGATAGAATTTTAGATAGATTTTACCAAGCAATGCTCGAAGCCGAATGGGATGAGTACAATGATGGAGATTTAGATGAGGTTTTAAAAGAAATGATTACACGTTTCAAGATGAGAGGTGGAGATTTTCGTTCAGACTTTTATCCTGCACATACAAAAAGTATGGCAGATGTAGAAGATTGTTTAGAGGCTATTGAAGAAGAGTATAATTGGAGACCAGACATAATCATTTACGATTATTTGGATTTAATGAAGCCAGAAGATTATACCATCAAAGAGAAACGCCTACAGATACAAGCAGTTTATCACGATGCCATCCGATTACAGAAACGTAGAAACATTTTTGGAATGTCTCCGTCCCAAGTTAATAAAGATGCCGTAAACAAAGCCGTAATTGATATGACTGGTTTTGCAGAAGATTTTGGAAAAGCTTCAAACTGCCACGCTGCATTTGCAATTTGTAGAACAGACGACGAAAAGCAGGCAGGAGTAGGTAGAATTGTTCCAGTACTACAAAGAGATGGGGTTGCTCAATCTTCTAATATAGCTTGCTTTATTGATATAAAAGAGGCTAAAATGTCCGTTACTGAAATAGATTACGAGGAGTGGAAAGACCGAGTTGAAATTGTAAAATCTGGAATGGAAGCTAAAAAGTCTAGAAAAAGACCACGAACTAAAGATTTAACAGATGACTAGAATAGGAAAAACTGCACTCATAGAGAAATTACAAACAGATGGAATTACATTACTTCACGCAGAGTATGTAGTTAATAGATTATCTGAAATAATGACAGAAGAGTTGTCTAAAGGTAACTCTATATCTTTTCATAGAGTGTGTACCATAAGACCAAAAATAGTAGAAGAGAAAGTTATGCCAGTCGCAGGAAAAGATACTAAAGTACCTCAACACTTAAATCTAAATATAACTACCAGTAAGCACCTAAAGTTGTATTATAAAAAAGAAATATCTGAAAAAGGTAAAATGAAAAAAGGAGTAAGAGCGGTAGGAGATTTGTTTTATAAAAAATAATTTTGTTTATAAACAAAATTTTTGTATCTTTGATTTATCATTAAAAACAGTCAACAATGAAAACATTAAAATTTACTGAAAAAGTAGAGGGGTTATCTAGCATATTTAAACATCCACAAGTAATTGGACTGTTTAAGCCTTATGAAGCTAGTGAGATTAAGAAAAGAGAAGTACTATTGCGTAAATTAAAACACTCTAAAGTAGTTGCTTATTTTGTTCCAGTTGACCCTGCACAAAATTATAATAGACCTTTCAGAATATTCTATAAATTAGAAACTTACGAATGTACTTTTTTAAATGAAATGGAAGTAGGAGGCTCAATTACTTCTGCACCTTTGAGAGTAATTTCTATAGAAGAAGATACTATAAATTTTTCAGACACTTTTTATCCAAATGATGACGTAAGTAGAAAATGGGTAAAGGAGACTGGTTTAATTGTTGGAAGATTTTAAGATATGACAAATAAAAAATATAGAGTTAACGCAACTTTTCAATCTGATAAGTTTGTTACCGTAACAACCAAAAACGAAAGAGAGGCTAAAAGTGAAGCACAGAAAAAAGTATCTAAAATGAAAATAGGAAATTCCATTCGTAGAGACTGGACTGATGTTCAAGAATATTAGATATGAGTTTTATAGCACCAAACCAAGTTTACACTTATTTTAATAGTAATTTTTCTATTAAGAAAACTTCAAAAGGTTGGCACACTTTTAAATGTCCTCTTTGTGCAGAATTAGAGAACAGAAAAAAGATGGCGGTACACTTTTCGTATCGAACTGTTAAATGTTGGATTTGTGGCTACCAAGAACACGTAATAGATTTTGTTGCGGACGTAGAGGGAGTTTCTTACAACGATGCTAGAGACATTTTAAGAGAATGTAAACCTAGTTCTGTAGATTTAGATTTCATTGATACGGACAGAAGCACAAAAGTATTTTCAGAAATGAAAATGCCATTTGGTTTCAATTCTCTTTTAGAGGGAACAGGCTCACTAGGGAAACGAGCCAGAGCGTATTTAAAAGGAAGAGGATTTAATTTAAAGGAACTTGACCGAATGGGGGTTGGTTACGTTTCAAAATCTCCTCCAGAGGGTTCAGACCAAGAAGATTATTTCGGTTATATAATAATACCATTCAAGGTAAGAGGTAAACTAATTTATTTCATAGGAAGAGATTATATTGGAAATTTTCTTCGATATAAAAATCCTCCAAAAGCAGAATTTGATATTGGTAAAGGAGATGTGTTTTTTAATGAAGATGCACTATTTTTATACGATGAAGTTTTTGTACTGGAGGGATGGACAGATGCTTATACAATAGGCAGGCAAGCCGTAGCCAGTCTAGGTTGGAAGTTGAGTACTACACAAATGAGTAAGATACTAAAATCCGAAGCCGATATAATTACACTCGTTCCAGATGCAGGAGCAGACGGTCAAGGAGTTTTATTTTATCTACACGCTCTAAAATTGGCTTTAGATTTAATGCCCCACAAAAAAGTTAGAGTTGTAGATTTAAACGTTATGGAGGGCGGTAAAGATGTAAACGAAATAGGCAAGGAAGCCTTTATGGAGCAATACAGAAAATCTCCTATTAGAAATGAGCAAGAAACAATGTTAGAATTTTTGAATTACGATGTATAGAGACCCAGTACTGCATATTAAATTAAGCGACCTTACGGAAGTTTTAAACGAGTTGAATTATACCAGTAGAACCACAGGTATAAAACTTGCAAATAGTATTCTGGAGGCATCTCAACCATTCCAAATAACAGATAGATATTTACAGATTTTACAATTAAGAGCCAAGACCAAGAAAAAAGTAGAACGCTCAATGGAGGCAGACGATGTTCCATACGCTACAGTTGAAAAAGTCAATCTGTACATAATGGATTTAAGAAAGCGAGATAACCCAAGAGCGAAAGTAAGAGGGATATTAAAAACCAGTAAGCAATATTTACTTTTAAAAGAAATAGCAAAATTAGCCGTAGAGTTTTCAGAACACTTTGATATACAACCTAAAATAGAGGGCGTACGTGAATTTTTATCTTTAGGTATAGGATTTATGAGTAAGTACGGATTAAACAGATTTAAGACATACGAGGAGCGTATATACGAAGCATTTGAAAGCAAAGTTACAGTAGTTCAAGATGACAGAAAAGAAGATACTAGAGAATTTTATGGTATTTGGCAACAATTAATGTTGGAGCATTCTGGAGTTGATGAATTAATAAATATAGATAAAGATTTAGTAAAATTTGCTCACATAATTTATGCTAGAAATGAAGCTGAAAGACATAAAGCAGATTATACAGAATGGATCACGGCGCAGTTCGAGGGGTTAGCATTTTTAGATGTGATACCAGAAGTTTACCAATTCTATGGAGAGGGTGCTAAAACTAGATATGATAGGTATTTGAATACTTTAATATCTGCCAATCAAGAAGAAGATAAAAATGATGTACTAAACATATACGATAAGAAATAATGGAAGAAGATGTTAAATTAATGCAGACACCAAAAGACCTAATCAATATGTTCTTAAAAAAGAGCAAAACGGTTAGAGTAACTATATTTGAATTTTATGAAGATAGAACTATTGTAGTCAAGGTTAAATTAAGATTTTGGAACAAACTATGGGCTACTTTAAATTCAGATTATGCTAATACTTTAAAAAATTCTTACCAATCGGAAGCAGATGAATTTGCTCCAGTAGGATTAAAAATTGAAGTTATATTTATAGTATGCGATTAAAGATAGACAACATAATAACTACAGCTATTGTTGGAGGTTCTGATAATCTTCTGGACTTTGACATAATGAAAGAGTTACAGAAATATTTAAGAGTACGACCAGACGGCTACGAGCGTACTACAGCTTATATGGATGGTAGATGGGACGGTTATAAATATTTCATTACAAAAGGAGGCAAATTTGCTACAGGATTTTTACCATTAGTAGCAAATTTTTTAACCAGTTTAGGAGTTCAAATATTAATAGAAGACGTAAGAGGAGAACTTCCAGTACTTTCAGATACTTTAGATGATTTTATTGGAGAAATTGACGGAACAATATGGCTTGCAAATGAAGAAACTGGTAGAGCCTATCAATTAGAACAAGTAGCTGCTTTAAAAAATTATATAAATGTAGGAGGACAAGAGATATATTTTCCTAGAGGCATCCTAGATTGTGCTACGAATGCAGGTAAAAATAGTATGGCTGCATTGGTTGCTAATAATTTAAAAACTAAATATGAGACTATTTTTATGGTCTCAAATCGTACAATTTACAAGCAAGCAGTTGACTTTTTTAGTCAAGTAATTGGAGAACCAGTAGGAGAAGTTAGAACTGGTAAAATAGACTTCAAGCGGTTTACTGTTTGTATGGTAAAAACTCTATACAATAGAGCAGTAAAAGATAGTACCATAAGAACCAAACTTCATAGAATTAAAGTATTAATAGTTGATGAAAGTGATGAGAGTGGTGCTACAGATTACAGCAAAACTTTGGCATTCATAGGAGCAGGAATGAGACTATTTGTTTCTGGAACTCCTTTAGAAGCATCTAAAGTAAATAATATGATTTCTATAGGTTTGTCTGGACCTGTATTGAGCAAGATAACCAACAAAGATTTAATTGATGCAGGACATAGCCAAAAACCAATTATTAAAATTCTACTAAACAGAACTAAATTAGGCTATAGAATGAATTACAATGACGAAAAAGTCAAAGGTATTCATACTTCTTTGGAGCGAGTTAAATTAATTGAACAGATATTAATTGAACATTCGGATAAAAATGTAGTAGTTTCTTTTAATGATAAGATACACGGCTACTTTATGTACAACTATTTAAAGAACGCATTGCCTAATATTAATATGGGAATAGTTCACGGAGATAGTAAAGATAGAACCGAGCAGATTGACGATTTTAAAAGTGGCAGAATTACAGTATTATTTGCTTCTATGATTTTAAAAAGAGGTGCTAATATTCCTAATATTGAAGTCTTAATAATGGGACAAGGAGGCAAATCTGTAATTACTGTCAAGCAGTATCTTGGTAGAGCCTTACGACACGACGGCAAAAGTGATACTGTTTTAGTATTTGATTTTATGGATGTAGGACAATACATTGGTAAACATTCCAGAGACCGTGTTCGTATTTATAAAAAAGAGGGTTTTGAAGTCGAGCAAATGTATGAACATAGAAGAGGATTTCCAGTATTAAAATAAATTTTGTTTATAAACAAAATTTTTGTATCTTTGAGTATGGAAAATCCTCTAACAAGAAAGCAGGAATGTGAAGCCCTACGAGTAGAGTTTAGTGCACTACTGGAAGAAAAAGTAGCGCTGTTGGATAGAATAGAGCAAATCACAAAATCTATGAGATACATAGATGATAGTATAAATAAAAAGTATAACATTTATGGAGAGAGTACTAAAAACTGAAAGTAGATTTTCAGATGTAGATTTAACCATTCCACTAAACTCGGAAGATATTATGGCAAAAATAGAGCAGTCCGATTGCTTCGGAAAGGTATGGGATTTAAGAACAGTTGAATGTTCAAAATGTGCCGAAAGAGATGTATGTGGTATTATCTTTAATGAAACTGTAAAAGGCAAAGTTAAAGAAGTACAACAAGAGCAAGGAGCAATATTTTTAGATTTGTCAGATTTTGATAGAGTTAATAAAAATACTGTTTTTGATTGGGTAGTTTCTGGAGAAACTAAAGTACAAGATTTACTTACTTATGTTATGAGTTTAGCTTGCACTTCTGACCAAGAAGCAGGAATACAATTTCTAAAGAAATTTATTACAAATACGGAGGGTATAAACACTAAATCTGGTATCGTATGGATAAGCTAATAATTATAACAGATGACCCACAACAAGCCCAAACCCATAATTCTATGGTCTATAAAGTTTTGTATGAAGTTATAGGCGCAACCGAAGAGAACGTAATTTTTTCTATAGCTACAGAACGTTTACTTGGATTAGAAAAAATAGGAGAGGTTCAAAAAGAAGAGTTTTCAGAGCAGTTAAGAATAGAAATAGAGGAACATAACCCTAAATGTATTTTAGCTTTAGGAGAACGTCCTGCAAGTCTTTTGGGAGGCAATAAAAATATACACAAAACTAGAGGCAATATTCAAACAGTAAAAACTGATTGGGATTACGCAGGGCATTTTATATCCAGTTTCACAGATAAAGAAGTTACCAATAGTCCTAGACTTTTAAATATTTGGGCTAAAGACTTTTTGAAAGCGTGGAACATATCACAGGATATTGCAAGTTCTATTTCTCCTACGAAAATGGTTTATTGTGATACAAAAGAGTTGATCCACACAGCCGTACAATATGTAAAACAAACTGGATTGGCAGTATTCGATTTTGAGACACCTAAAATTGATGAAGATAAAGGAACTTTTAAAGAGGGACATCACGCTACTATGTTATCGTTTTCTTTTCAAGCAGGGAGCGGTTATGTAATTCCTTTGGAGCATAAAGACAGCCCATTCACTTCTGAATATGTTAGAGAAAAAATAATGCCTTACTTGAAGCGTGAAATTTTTGAAAACTTTGAAGTAAGAAAAGTTGCACATAACTTAAATTATGATGCTCATATTTGCAGAATTTATGATACTAAACTAAAAGGTAGATTAGATGACACAATGTTAATGCACCATTTGTACGATGAAACAAAGAGGCACGGATTAAAAGGAATTATAGAAGAGTTGTACCCAGAGTATGCAGGATATGACGATGACTTAAAAGGTTTCAAATGGTCGGATATTCCAATTAAAATTTTAGCACAATACAACGCAACTGATACCGATTTAACCTATAGATTAATGGTAGCTTTAGAGAGTTGGTTATTAGAGGATATTCCAGTTTATAGAATTTACAGGAATTTAACTATGGCTGCATTCAGACCTTTATTTGATGCAGAAACTAGAGGAATGTTAATAGACCCTCAATTTTTATCGGAAGCAATTAGAGATGTAAAAATACTTTTACAAAGAGCAAAAACTAGATTAAAAGACCATAAAGTAGTTAAGAGATATACTGACTTTAAAGCACAAGAAGTAATAAATTCTACTTTAGACGAACTAGAGACAAAACGTTCTGAACTAAGAAAGAAAGAGGTAGTATCTAGGGATAATAAAGTTATAGTCTTTATGGCTGCTTTAGTATCCGCTAGAAGTGTAGGAACTACTAGAAAAAAATCCTTAAAGCCTTATATGGACGATAAGGAATACGATTTAGAGGATGTAAAAATAGAACTAATTAAAAAATTCACTAACGTATCAGTACGAGAGAAAGGCTACACAGAAAAAATACAGCAATTAAAATCTGGAGAACTTTTAGCTTATGAGGGCTTTAATTTCGGTTCTTGGCAACAATTAGAAGATTTACTATACTACAGTCCTAATGGCTTTAAATTTCCTACTATAACTGGAGGTACTGGTAAAGACATTATAAAAGATTTGAATGATAAATCTGGTTTTGTAGATGGGCTGCTAAATTATCGTTCTTTAGGCAAAACTTTGAGTACTTATTTAGAGGGAATTTACAAAAGATTAGATGGAGATAATCGCATCCATACTTCATTCAAATTACACGGCACAGTATCTGGTCGATTAAGTTCTGCAAATCCTAATTTACAGAATGTTCCTAATGTAGCGAAATTGAAAGATGAGACTTTAATTCACGCAGTTGGATTGATTAAAAAGTCGTTTGTAGTTCCAGAGGGTTACACAATGTTCCAATACGATTATGGACAAGCCGAATTAAGAACTATAGCATCCTTTGCAAAAGAAACTACAATGCTAGAAGTCTATAATAACAATTTAGACTTACACGCAAAAACTGCTTCTGAAATGATGCAAGTTACTTTAGAAGAGTTTTACAAACTTCCTAAAGGAGAGCAAAAAGCTGGACGTTCCAATGCTAAAGCAGTAAACTTTGGTTTAATTTACGGAATGAGTGCTAGAGGTTTTATGGAATATGCAAAAAACAGCTATGGTTTAATTCTAACACTAGATGAGGCTACTAAAATTAGAGATACTTTCTTTAAAACCTATCCTAAATTATTAGCATATCACGATACTTATATTGCTAAAGGAAAGAAATATGGATGGGTAAGAACTTTGTACGGTAGACGTAGAAGATTACCTAAAATCGATGACCACGATGAGTATATTGCATCTATGGATGAAAGAGCAGCAATTAATAGCCCAATTCAAGGAACTTCTGGAGAGTTTATGGTATTCGCTATAGCTTTATTACATCATAGATTAGATAGTCGTGTAAAGTTCGTTAATACGGTTCACGATAGTATTATTTTCTATATTCCAGACAATATGATAGACTACGCTACCAAGACCGTTATAAACACTATGGAAAACTTACCTAACAAGCAGTACTTTAATAGAGAATTAAGTAATGTAGGTATGACTGTAGATGCAGAGGCTTCTAAAGAAAGTTGGAAAGATTTGAAAGAAATAGAGTTGTAAAATTAATTTGTTTATAAACAAAATTTTTTATACCTTTGAACTTTAATAAAAATTATTAATTAATATCAAAATTATGGCAAAACAAGAAAAACAATTTGGCTCTGGGCTAGACATCAAAAAGTTAAGAGCAATGAGTAAAGACCTTACTAAAAAAGCAGGAGGAGGAGACGGACTTCTTTGGTACGCTAACAAATTAGGGGAAGAGGACAATGCAAGAATATTACCACCTCCAGAAGAGGCTAATGGTGTGTATTTTGTGGAGCAAGCAGGATGGTGGATTAGTGGTAAATTTTATGTTACTAATGACACAGAAATTCTAGGAGGAGAAGATGTTATTGAGCAGGAAATAGAATTAGCCAAAAATAGTGAAGATGAGGACATCATTGCTTTGGTAAACAAGAAGAAAAATGGGATGCCTCTTATCAAAAAAGAGTACCGTTCTTTAGTTCCAGTATTGCAGTTAGACGTTATTTATGATGACGATGATGAGTTGGTAGAGTGTAAAGTTGTAGATGCAAGATTATTAGTTGCTAAACCTACTCTATTGGACAGCATTCATAAAGTTGTTACTCACAGACAATACCAAAACAAAACGTTTCACGGAATTGCGGATAGAGTAAAAGGTTCTAATATTATTTTAAGTAAAACGGGAACTGGTAAAGAAACAAAATACAGTTCTATGGGTTGGAACTCTCAAATGGAGATGGACGAAAAATGGTACGATGCAAAGAAAATTCCTAACGCTTTTGAATACACTAGAAAGTACGCAAAAACTGATGAAGTTTTACGTTCTATCATTCGTAACTATTTATATGGGGAGGCTATCATTGAAGATGCAAATTCTGGAAGTTCAGATACTAAAGAAACGGCTACAGAAAAGAATGTAGAGAAAATGGAAAAAGCCGCATCTAGTGGAGGAGGCCATAAACGTCAGAAAATTTCTGATAACGTTGAAGAGGAGAAATCAGCCCCTAAAAAATCTACTGGTAGAAGTTTATTAGATGATGCAACTTCTGGTAGCGGTGGTGGAGCTTTAGATGATTTATAGAATATGTCTAAAGCAGGCATAAATAAAAGAGAGTTTAACGTAGTGGGCGAATTGACCGAAGATGGGCAGTTTATTAAAATTGCCCACTACAAACCTCTTAAAAGGATATTCAAGGCTCTCATAGGACAGCCTTTAGATGTAAGTTTTAAGCAGTTGAAATATCAACGTTCTGCTGCACAGAATAGAGCATTGTGGGGGGTTGCCTACGTAACTATTGCTGCTTGGTATAAAGAAACTAATGGAGAGGCGATAAGTAAGGATGCGATACACGCTCATACTTTGCAAAGAATTTTAGATTATGAAGTAGAAGTAAAAGAGGTTTACGGAACTGAAATAATAGTAGTAAAAGGTAAAAGTACTTCCGCTTTAAATACTAAAGAATTTACAGATTTATATAAAAAAATTCAAAAATATTGGGCAGAAAAAGGTTGCGACATACCCGACCCTAGAGGAAATAATTTTTTAAGTGATTTTATTAAAGATGAGTAAATTTGGTTACATATACAAAAGCACAAATTTATTAAACGGTAAGATTTATGTAGGACAAAGAATAGGGAAAGTAAAATTAAGTTATTATGGTTCTGGTACTACCATTAAAAAAGCATTAATAAAAAATGGTACTATTAATTTTTCTTGTGAAGTTATAGACTATGCAGATAATATTGACGAACTTAATTGTAAAGAAATTTTATGGATTAGTAAATTAAGTTCTACTAATAGAAATATAGGATATAATATTGAGTTAGGAGGTAAAAATAGTTCTATGTCTAGTTCTACTAAAGAAAAATTAAGCACGGCTCATAAAGGTAAAAAATTAAGTAAGGAGCATATAGAAAATATCTCTAAAGCAAGTAGTAGAAGAACCCACACAATAGAAACGAAAAAAAAGATAAGTGAGTCAGCTACTGGGAGAAAACTATCACAGGAAACTAAAATTAAAGTAGGACTTGCCAGTAAAAATAGACCTAGTGGAAAGAAAGGTACTAAATTGTCTGACGAAACCAAAAAACTAATTAGTAAATCTAGTAAAGGCAGATGGTTAGGCAGGGAGCATAGCGAGGAAACTAAGCTAAAAATGTCCCAATCAAGGAAAGAATATTGGGACAAAAAACTAAATAGAGTATGAAACAAAAAAGACATCTTGCAGTCATATTTAGCGATTTACATATACATTCTTATAGAAGATTTAATGTAGATGGGTCTAGGTTGACTAACTGTTTAAAAGTACTTTTTGATATTGGAGATTTTTGTGTAAAAAACAATATTAAAACTATACTATTTTCTGGAGATTTATACGACCAACAGAAAGCACTTTTAACAGAGGTAGTGAATGAAACAGTTATTGCATTTAAAAAGTTTGGGGAGAATTACCCCCACCAAACAATTTACGCAATAACTGGAAACCACGATCAAAGCACAAAAAATTTAATTGGTAATGAGGCAGTATCTGCTTTATCTCATATTGAAGCCATTTGTCCTAATTTTGTAGTAGTAGATAATACTAATAGAAAAATTGGAGATAGTATCTTAATTCAAGGAGTTCCTTACTATGAGTATAAAGAACATTTTGCAACTAAATTAAGTGAAGTTTCAGAAGTTGCAAAACAAGCAGATACTTATAAACATTATCTTATGATACACCAAACCCCAGAGGGTATAGGTAATGAGATGATACCTACAGACACTAATCCAAAAGACGATGCGTACGAGCCATTTGACCACGTTTTCTGCGGACATATTCATATTCATAAGAGAATAACCGAAAAGTTTACGTTAGTTGGAAATCCGATACACAGAGACCTTGCAGATGCAGGACACAAAAAAGGATTTTTAGTTATGAATTTACTCGCTCCAGAAAACGGAATGAAATTTATAGAACTAAAAGGTTATCCTCAATTTGTTAGAGCATTTGAAGATGAAGAGGTAGAAAATGAGGAGCAGATGTATGTTGTTAGGGAGCCTAGATTAGATGAAATTGCATTAAAAGAAGATGCTAATATCAAAGATTTTAATACCAGTTTAGAAGCACAAGATTTACTTACTAATTATTGGAATGAGGTTGACGGAAAGGATAAGGAACTTTTAGAGATTGGAATAGGATTTTTACCAACTCATAAATTACCGTCCGATGAAGATAAGCCAAACCAAGAAGAATAAAGGAGATTATTGTTGTGCTTATGGTTGCAAAGAAAAACCTAATCCGAAAAAAGGAGGACTTTGCCATAAGCACTACGCTAGAAAATTAAAAGAGAAAGACCCAGTATATGCAAGATATAATCAATTTTGTAGTAAAGCCACTTCGAGAGGAATAGAAAATTCAGTAACTCTGGAGCAGTTTAGAAAATTTTGTGAAGATGAAAATTACATAATTTCTAAAGGCAGAAGAGGACAAAATGCTACTATTGATAGATTGTGTAACATACACGGTTATCATATTTGGAATATGAGAATAAAAACTAATAGGCATAACGCCAGTAAAGGCAATAGATTTAACGGAGATAATTTTGATTGCCCATTTTAAACACAAACAATGAAACAAGAAATCACATACTCAAAAGTTATTATAGAGGGCTTCCAGTCAATAGAGGGGCAAATGATTTTTCCTTTAAATAATGTAGGATTAAATTTAATAAAAGGGCATAATGGTACAGGGAAATCTACTACATTCAATGCTATTCTTTGGGCTGAATACGGCATAAATTTAAAAAAGTCTATTGCAACTTGGGATGAGAACCAAACAGAAAACTTTAAAGGTACAAGGGTTGTAGTAGAACGTACAGATGGAACTCACGTTTACAGAATAGTGAGGCACTTAAAGTACAAAGGGAAAACTACAGGATTATCTGGAGGGGACAAATTGATGATTTTCAAAAGACCTATACAGCAAGCTAAATTCACAGATGCAGATTTAGTTGGAGACGGTTTGCACAAATCTGATATGCAGTTGATAATAAACGAGCAGTTAGGAATGAATGCCAAGACTTTTTTATCTTCTATATTTTTTGGTCAAAGACTGGAAAGTTTAGTTACTACTGATAATTCTACAAAGCGTGAATTATTCGATGAATTATTCGATGTAGATTTTGTAGCACAAGCAAAAGACAAGGCCAAATCGGAGCAAGACCAGTTAGTTCAAAAAGTCTCTAATTTTACTAAAGCAATAGAAGATGCAGAAGATGATTTAGAAAAGTCTGAACAACGTTTGGAAAGAGAGCAGAAGATACTAAAGGAATTTACTAAAAATAAAAAAGAGCGCGTTAAAAATGCTACAGAAGTACTAGATGCAGTATTGAAAAAGAAATATGAATTAAGCACTTCTACAGATAAAATTATAAAAGAACGTGATGCTTTAAAGTCTGGGGAACTAGATAAATTAAAGCAAACTAGAATTACTCAAAAAGAAGCAGTAGATACTGCACAAAAAAGTTATGATTGCGCTAAAAAAGATGTAGAAAATTGTAAATTAGAAATAGATAAAGCAGAGAAAAATCAAAAAGATTTTATTGATAAAGTACATAAAGTAGATACCATTTGTCCGTCTTGTGAGCAACCTTTAGATAAATCTAAAGTGAATAAAGTAATTAAAAATCTACAAGATAGCGCCAAAAAAGAAATGAGTGTAGTTGTAGAGTTGAGAAAATCCAGTAAAAGTTACGATACACTTTTAGAAGTAGCAGAAAAGAATTTGTCAACAGTACAAAAATCTTTAAAATCTACAGAAGATAAAATTTCTACATTCGCAGAAGATGTTACTAAAAAAGCAACATTAACTACTACTATAGATTTAAACCAAAAAAGATTAAAAGAACTAGACGAAGAGATTTCCGATGCCGAAACTTCTTTGACTAAAACCAAAGGAGAAAAGAAGCCTGCCGTTGATACTAAAGTTACCGAGAAACTGATACAAGACTACTCTGGAATTATCAAAGATAAAGATGCAGAATGCAAAATTGCCGAGAGTAGATTGGAGAAAGTTAAATGGTGGGTTTCAAAAGGCTTCGGTTCGTCTGGTTTAAAATCTTTTGTATTCAATGCAATGTTAAGTCAATTAAATTCATTCACTCACGCTTACGCATCCAAATTAGGATTTAGAGTTGAATTTTCTATTGATATGACCAAAGCCAGTAAACCTTTTCAAACTTTAATTTATAAGCAAGATGCAGTTAAATACTATGAAGATTTATCTGGAGGACAAAAACAAAGAGTTGACATTTGTATTGCATTCGCAATGCACGATTTAATCACTATAAATTCAAATATAAACATACTAGTTATGGATGAGAGTTTGTCTAATTTAGACCAAGAGGGGACTGAAATAGTATTTGAATTATTGAGAGAGAAAGCAAAAGATAGGTCAGTTTATTTAATTACTCACATAGACATCATAGATAGTTTGAATACCAAAACTTTTAATTTTTCTTTAGACAAAAATAATAACACAGTATTAGTTTAATTTTTTGGTAGTATGTAAATATATGAAATATTTACATTATGGCAGAATATAGAGCAGAAAGAAACGGAAATATAGTAAATATAAAAACTAATAAAGTTATAAAATATCAACTAAATAAAAATGGATATTGTATAGTAAAATTTTGTAAGGATAATAAAATAAGTACTAAAACAGTACATAGATTAGTAGCGTTAGCATTTATACCAAATCCTAAAAATAAGCCTACGGTAAACCACAAAGACGGTAACAAAGAAAATAACCACGTAGATAATCTGGAATGGGCTACTCATAAAGAGAATATTGCCCACGCTTTTGAATTAGGATTAAGAGTAAGAACTAAAAATATGGGCAGACCATCTGTTGCAGTTACTAGTTTAAATTTAAAAGGAGACGAACTAAAAGATTTTGATAGTATTTCAGATGCCGCCAGATATTATAAAGTTTCGCAGGGAAACATAACCGCCATATTAAAAAGAAAAAGAAAACAAACTAAAGGAATATCATTTAAAACCACAGAAAATGAGCCATAAAATAGACATAGACCAAAAAGTAGCTGAAATAAAGAACCCACTACAGTCGGAGAGAAAATGGGGAATTGCTAAACGTGATAATATCACTTTTAGAGGCTCTAAAATAAAAGCTAGACAATTTGTACGAATTGTTCAAAATAGTCTCCCTAAACTTACCAAAATTGATACTGGTAAGCAACTAGACCATAGAGAGAACCTTATAAAAGCATATTGCAACGCAGGACTTACTGGTATGACTAAATACGAGAAGTTAATTTGGGGAGTTTTTAAGGCATCTTCTTTTACACAGGATTTGAAAAAATTGTCGGTAAGAACCCAAAACATAGTAAGAAAATGTTTTGAAATTTCAGACATTAATTCTATAGATTTAAACACATTTTCTCAAAAGTCTTTGGAGCAGATTATGGAGACCAAAGGAGCAGGAGCAAAAACTAAAGAAGAGATTGTAGAATTGAGAGGTAAATACATATCTTAATGGGAGTTTGGGATGACATAAATGGAGGAGCAGATAGAAAAATCCCAGTCAATAAAAAGAGAAAATCTAAACAACGTAAAATAGAAAAAAAGATAAGCTATGAAGTAGCTGAATTTTTAGTAAAAAAATATCCTACAGTAGAATTTAGATTTGATATAGCAGCAGATATAAGACTTACTGTAGGTCAATCTGCAATTTCTAAAGAAAAATTGCGACACAAAAGAGGCTACCACGATTTGACTATTTTAGAAGCAAGAGGCGGTTATTTTGGGATGCTAATAGAACTTAAAAAAGAAGTTTCTGATGTTTATAGATTAGATGGTAAACTAAAGAAGAGTTTTGATAAAAATACAGGCACAGACCATAATGTAGAACAGTCAGAGCACCTTGCTAGTATGAGGAGCAAAGGGTATTGGGCTGGTTATGGTTTTGGATTGGAACATACTTTACAAATTATAGACGAATATATGAATATGCCTACGACCTAATTTTGGTTATAAACAATTAAACACTATATTTGCTAAATGAAAACACAAGGACTTATACCAATTATAGATTGCGGACACGGCTATATGATAGCAGGACAATATCAAACAGCAGGAAAAAGAAGCCCTAATTGGGATAAGGGAGTTTTGTATGAGGGAGTTAGTAATAAAGATTTTGGTTGGGCTATTATGCAGGAACTAAATAGTAGAAATATTCCTTACTATGCTTCAAACCCAGAGTTAAAAGATATTTCTTTACGCTCCAGAGTAAATAGAGCAGATGCGATATATAAATCTAATCCAAGTACTTATTTACTATCTATTCACAGTAACGCAGGAGGAGGCACAGGAATTGAGGGTTTTACCAGTAAAGGAGATACACCGTCTGATCCAATTTGTGAAGAGTTTTTAAAAGACATAGAAAGCAATTTTCCAAAATTAAAACCTAGATTTGATTGGTTTGATGGAGACAGAGATAAGGAAGCAGACTATTTTATTTTAAAGAATACTCTTGGTCCTGCATTGCTTTTAGAACTTCTTTTTATGGATAAAAAAGAAGATTACGATTTGTTGTGGGATGAAAGTTTTAGAGCATCTATGGTATGTACTATTTGTGATACCATACAAAGATTATACAATGGAAAAAGCTAAAGCGATATTTAATAATAGAGGTTGGCTCTATGTAGTTGTAGTATTGGTACTATTTTTTGTAGGGTATAAAGTATTCGTTTCTAAAGAATGGACTTTTTCAGTAGAAGATGAAGCAAAACTATTAAAACTACAGGAAGAGAAAAAAGAACTAGAAGATGCCCTTATAGTTTTTAGGAAAAAGAATGACAGCCTAGCAAAAGTTAGCGATGCAAGATATAAAAGATGGAACAGTTCCAGAATAGATTTTTTTAATTTAAAAAAGAAATACGATGAAGAGCGTAGGATTAATGCTAATATGTCTATGGATGACCACGTACGCAAATTGTCAGAATGGCTCAATTCCAAAGAGTACTAAAGATAGTGTAAAAACTGTTTTTGAATACCCTAAAAGAATTAAGTATAAAGGAACTTGGGTTACTTTAGTTAAGGATAGTAGCGTAGTTAAAATTAATCGTTCTAGGATAGATTTTAGAGAGTGTTCATCTTTATTAGATAGTGCTAAAGTGAGAATTAAATTAGCAGATTTGGTAATTGACGAAAACCGAGTAGAAATATTAAGTTTGAGGTCAGAAGTTCTAAAGTTTAACGACTTAATGAAAAATCAGAATGATACAAGGAATTTATTAGATTTAAAAATAAATGGATTACAAACAGAGAATAAAAAATTAAGACGAAAGACAGGCTTTTTAGGAGGAGTTGTAGCAGTCTTGGTAGCAGTTACGGTAGTGATTGCACTAAAATAAACGAAGATGGCAGAAGTAAGTAGTGAAGTAGTAAAAAAAGGTATAAAGTTAGCGACAATCAAAGATTTTAGAGATACCTATGCAGGAGGAGTTTCTGCACAGGCTATTGCTTATGCACTATCTAATGATTTAGTAGATTACATAAGAGTAGGAGAGCGTGTAAGAGTCATTGTTCTTACTGCTAAATCTCTAGCGTATCAACCAAACAGTAGCCCTAAAAGATATAAGACAAAATTGAGAATATAATATTTTCAATAGTAAGTAAAAATGCACTAGAGATTATCTGGTGCATTTCTTTTTTAAATTTTATTTGTTTATAAACAAAATTTTTTATATCTTTGAAGTATTAAACAAAACAGTCAGAATGAAATTAGATTTAAAGAAACCCTGCGGAGGGACTTGTAACTGCCCTTTTAGAACAGATAGTTTAAAAGGTTGGTTAGGACAAGAAAGAGCAGAAGAATTAGTATCGGCTCTATACGAACAAGATTTAACTTTTTCTTGCCATAAAACTACTACAGATACAGAAGATGGATTTGACCGCAGTAGTGATAATAATACTCAACATTGTGCAGGGGCTGTGATTATGATGGAAAAGTCGGAACAAGCAAATCAAATGATGAGACTAATGGAGCGTATAGGTCTGTATGACAGAAATAAATTAGATATGACTTCTCCAGTATTTGACACTCCAGAACAATTTATAGAACATCACACTTAAAACCAGTCAGATATGGACACATTAAAACAAGCAAGACAAGAATTAGAGAAAAAATTAATTGATAAAGGAGGAAAATGTCCTTGTTGTACGCAATTTGCCAAGGCGTACAAAAGAAAAATAACGTACTCAATGGCGTACTGTCTTATACGAATGTTAAATAAGTTTGGTACTAATTTAGATTTTCATTTAATGGAACAATCTACTGTTATGGGAATGGGTGCTAAATATACTGGAGATTTTCCTAAATTAAAATACTGGGGACTAATAGAAAGTAAAAAAAGTGGGCATTATCAAATAACCAAAAAAGGGTCAGATTTTGTAAATAATTTTTTAACAGTACAAAAATATATACATATTTATAATAATAAACATTATGACACTTCTGGAGATTTTGTTAGTATTATAGACTGTCTAAATGAAATGTTTAACTATAATGAATTAATGAAAAAATGAAAGAACAGTTTAAAAATGCCAGACTTCACGGAACTATCAATATTAAGATGGACGATAAAGAAGCATTCGCTCCTGCTCTTAAATTTTCTGAAACTTTTTTAGATAGTGTCTTCGATAAAGAAGATGTGAAAGCGACTATGTACATAGACGGAATGACTGAAAAGATTGATACAGTTATTAGAAAAAACTATAAGCCTCACTAAATGGGAAGTCTAACATTAAAATTTGACGGTGCTGCTGATAATAACTCCAAGTTCAAATTTATGGGGGCAGGAGTTGCAGTATGGGAAAATGGAGAACGTTGTGAAGAGTTGGATTTTAAAAAGATGGCAGGAAGTAATGGAACTTCTAACATTGCCGAATGGGAAGCCTTGATAGAAGCATTAAAAACAGCCCACGCCTATACAATGGCAATAGATGCAGATGTTAAAATTAGAATTTATGGAGACAGTCAATTAATAATTAGACAATTCTCTGGTAGATACAAAGTTAAAGCCCCTCATTTAAAACACTATCACGACAAGGCTATGATGTATAAGAAGCTACTAGGTAGTAGATTGAGGATAGTTGAATGGATACCTAGAGAAGATAATAAAGAAGCAGATATACTTTCTAAAGAGGGCATCACAGACTATTTAAAAGAAGTAGGATTAATTTAATAATTTATTTTGTTTATAAACAAAATTTTTGTATCTTTGATTTGTTAAACAATTAAAATCAGTCAACAATGGAAACCCAGTTAAAGCAGGATATAATCTGCACAATTAGAATGTTACAATATGATGCAGACCAAATTTCTAAAGAAGAAATAGATACTGTATTATTAGCTGTACAAAATTCTATAAACCACGTAAAAATTACAAGCCTGCACGCAAACGATTTGAGAAATTTAGGATTTCTTCCTACAGATGATACGGATATAGAAAGACTTGCAGATAAGATGAGTAATGATTACTGTACTCAATTATTTCATACCAGTTTGAATATTATAGCAGAGGCTAATGGAGTTTATCATTCAAAACAAGCAATGGAAACTTTATCAGTAGTATCTGCTGATATAGTTGCTCTTCCTTTTGATAAAAAAGAAGATGAAAATATTATGTTACAAGCCCATCATAGACTTAATAAATCTTATCGTGCGGATGATTTTAAGGAGTGGAATTATGCAGAAGTACTAAAAGCAATGGAGGTTATGGAAAACAACCTTTGGAGATTCAATGACGAAAAAACCACTACATCATATACAAATTTAATAAACAGAGTTAAAGAATTAATAGAATGGAGCAACAACAGTTTGATAGGTTAATACAATTACCTCCAGTAAAAGAGTACAACGAAAGCGAAAAATTAGATTTTGCTACAGAGCCAGACATATCTTTTTTAAAAGATAAACAAAGAATTATCTTCGATGAAGTTATGGAGATGCAAGGCAAAAAAGGGTCTCATATTTACATTATAAAAGGATATGCAGGAACTGGTAAAACTTATCTTACTAATAAGTTGATGGAGATGATTTTGAGTACTACTAATCATAAAGTAGCAGTTACTGCTCCGACTAATAAAGCCGTTAAAGTTTTAAAGGCTCAAAGCCAGTTTAAATCGGATATGCTAAATTTAAGATTTAGTACAATTCATTCACTTTTAGGATTAAGAGAAAAAATTACCCAGTATGGTAATCAAATTTTTGTTAAGATGAGAGATGAGGACGTAAAAGTAGGAGAATACTCTGTAATATTTTTGGATGAGGTTTCTATGTTTTCAGATGAATTATTCGAGCAGTTGATCCCTTATTTAAAATTATATAACATAAAATTAATATTCATAGGAGACCCTGCACAGATACCCCCAGTTGGTGCTAATGAGTGTATTCCTTTTACGAAAGAGGGCGTTCTAAAGTACAGTATGCAAGTAGGTACTTTGACAGAAGTATTAAGACAGAGTGAAGATAATCCAATTATACAAGTTACGATGAAAGTTCGTAAGGCTATATTGAGAGAAGATATTTTACCAGTAAGAAAAGATTTCTATTTGCGTAATGATGATGGAGTTTACTTTTTAGGGGGAGCAGATAAAGAAGTATTTTATGAATTATTGAATGCTTATTTCAACAGTCCGAACTTTAAGTACGATGCAGACTTTGTAAAAATTATTGGAGGGACTAACAGAATTGTGGACATTTTCAATACCAAAGTTCGTAATATGATTTATGGAGAAGAGGCAGAGAAACTTTGTATTGGAGAAAAATTAATTGCCAATAGACCTATAACATCTCCTACAGATGAGAGCCAGTTATTATTTAACAACAATGACGAATTTGAAGTAGTAAATTTTGAAGTAGAAGATGGAGAGTATAAAACTGTTCCTTTGAAGTATTATACTTGTAGAGTAAAAGATAGTGCAGGAGTGGAGAAAGTTATAAAAGTCATTCACGAAAATTCAGAACAAGATTACAAATTAATAATTAATCATCTAGCAGAATTAGCCAAAGTTGAACGTGGATGGAAAGCTGCAAGCAAGTGGAAAGATTTTTTTAGAATACAGGAGGTTTTTGCAGACGTTAAATACAACTACGCTATAACAAGCCACAAAAGTCAAGGAAGTTCTTATGATAATGTATTCGTGCTAGAGGAAGATATTAATGTATTTAAGAACATCGAACAAAGAAATAGGATAAAATATACAGCGTTTACTAGACCTAGAAATAAACTATTCATAGTAACATAAGTTTGGCATTTTGTTTAATATTGATAGGTAACACTCTGATTGGTGCTACCTATTTTTTTTTTATTTATTTTGTTTATAAACAAAATTTTTTGTGCCTTTGAAGTATAATAAAAAACCAGCCAAAATGAGCAGACAGCACCCAATTTGGAATGAAGTAACAGCGTGTAAATATAACAGTAACAAAAGTTACGGAATATCTGACACAGGAACTGTAAAAGTAGGAAGTTCAGTAAGTAACCCTCACGACTTTTTAGAAACCGTAACCACAAGAAGATTTACTACTTGGAAAGGTAAAGATGTATGTATCTTTAAATTCTCTTTAGATGGCGTAGTATTAAAAGCCACGATTTTTGAGGACAATAACGGAAAAGCAGGAAAGCACTTAAAAACAATCACTAAATTAAATTCAGTTAAATCTTTAAAAATAGAATAATGGGAGAAGCAGGAACATTAGCAAAATTACAGGATAAGTTAGCAAAGGGCGTTGTCCATTTCACTTTCCAAAAGACCAACGGAGACCACAGAGAGGCGTTTGGAACAACAAATGGAGACATTATACCAAAATACTCTGCAAAAGCCGTAGAGAACCTTGTAACGGAAGCTAGAGACTTTCACGTAGGATTTGGTACAGGCACTCTGATACAAGGAGACGATGAAAAATTAGGAAAAGCTATTGAGCCTTTTTTACCTAAAGAGAAAAAACAGCGTACTCGTTCAGAAGAAGTAGTTACATTTTTTGATGTAGAGAAGCAGGGATGGAGAAGTTGTAGAGTGGATAGTATTTTAGGCATCCATTAAAAATATTTGTACAGGGCTAAAATTTTAGATATAATTTAATAAATAAACAACTACCTAAGCTATGCACTATACATATTGTTGTGCTTAGCACGGTTAAATAAACACAGACTATGGAAGAATTACTATACGTTAGAAGAACAAACGGA
>Ga0075110_1000259_pt1 | contig 27983 bp, 28 predicted proteins | sample AntAceMetag02UK8_FD_69799 | JGI IMG/M metagenome (GOLD analysis project Ga0075110, IMG submission 69799) | Saline lake microbial communities from Ace Lake, Antarctica - Antarctic Ace Lake Metagenome 02UK8 | ecosystem: Environmental > Aquatic > Non-marine Saline and Alkaline > Saline | place... | reverse complement strand
GCCGCCGAGGAGCCCGCTGCTGTTGCCGCCGAGGAGCCCGCTGCTGTTCAAGAAGAAACGGAGGAGGATAGAAAAGAACGAGAGGAGTTTGAAAAGGCAAAGCAGAAAACACAAGAAGCTGAAGCGGCTGGCGAGATGATTACAAATGACGACGCTACTAATACTATCACCAAACCAGAGACCCATGCAGATGTTCGGTTAACAAAAAGAAGCGATTGCGAATTTTTCATTAATCCAACATTAAGAGAGATTTCGGTTGTATTAAAAGAAATCCGCGACGCAATCAGAGATAATAAGGCTGTAGATACGACAGAAAAAGCTTCACCTGAACAACCAATGACACCAACCGATGCACCATCCAACGAGAGCAACGCCGTAGACACGCTGCCACCCAACCCTATCCAAGAAAGCAGCCAATCCGAAGATATACCTATTATCCCCAACACAAACAACCAAAATGCCAACATAGGCATTCGCGAACTTGCAGTTAACTTGCAAAAACCCATTATTGGAAAATAGCTTGTGTTTGTAAATATCGCATAATCACATGTAATACGCCCACGCGCATTACATGTATACTCCGCGCCACGCAGTGACTCCCAACCCAATCCACTTATCTCCACACCAGAGAGTACACTATTTGTTACATTGGTAGTATTAGATATACGGAATGTATTTAATCACGTCATTGTCATATGTGGTTATTTTAAACGGCTGGTTGTAGCCTTCTACATAGACAACGTCCCCATTAAACAGCTTATCCACGCCATACTCGGTGGTCGCACTTTTCCCATTACGCGATATTGGCAACTTAATGCTATTGCGCTGCTCGCTCATTGTATAATACTGCCATTTATCGCGAGACACGAACAACGGCCGTCCCATCAGAGGAAGCATCTTCCCATTTGTTTCGCCAGTCGTTGGGGTAAGCAGACCAACTTGCCTATAGTCGGTGTCTACGGCATCAATGCTTGTAGAGACATTTATCGGCATACCTCGTCTTGGCTCTGCCACCATATAACGTTCGTCGCGCAAAGGAGGTGCGTACGGATTCAATAATACATCCCGCGGCGCGTTCGTATAGGCTACATTTGGACGTAACCGAATGTCACCTCCCCCGTCATAAAACTCACGCGGGATATTATACCTATTCGTTGCCAAGATTGACTCACGTTCCTGCATAATATGTGAACTTTGATTATATGTCCCACCGAGTTGCGTGGTTGATTTTCCCCATAAATACATTACGATAAATCCAATGGATATCACAATGAACAATATAGTTGCGTTTTCCACACAAATCACGCCAGGCGGACATTTTTTCATAGATCTCATATATTATGCTAATATTTTATGATTGCCATTGGTAGTTGCTTAAAAGGTAGAAAAGCCAAGAGGCCTCATTGTTCCGAAGCTCTCCTTTGCGGCTCCATTTCCTCCAGTGATGGCAGAAATGGCGCTCCCGAGACCTCCAACATCAAGAGAGTCCAACATGCCCTTGGCTTGCTGAAGCATGGGTCCCATGCTCTGCATAGCATCCATCAATGCTTTCTGATTCTTAATCAGGCTCTGGGTATCTCCGGCGAGCCCAGCCATACCTTGACTACCTAATCCGTTTTCCATATTTTCAAAACCTAGCTTCTTGGTTTTAACAGGATTAATCATAGCACTGCCCCCCTTTGCTTTATCGCCGGTTTTAGCACCAACAATACCTTTCTTCTTTTTGTCTCCTGGCTTCATATGCTTCTTAGGCTTCTTAGCGGTGGAGCTGTCATTTGCTGGCGTAAATCCCTCGTCTAACACCTCCTCTTGCTCGTCTTCCATAGAATTAAGAGTGTCGTCTGACATATCTTTGGCATCTTTGTCCATCATATCTTCTTCTTCATCGCCGTTAGATTTAGATTCCCAGTTCTTCATAAACTCTGATTCGCTCAACGTCATGGTTGGTTCTTGAGAATTTTCCGACTCATCATCTCCTTCGGCAGGAGAAAGCCGTATAGTGACGTTTCCGTCTTCTTTACTTTCTACCACGCCGCTCATCTCACCGCTTTTACTTACAACGGAATCTCCCACATTAACTTCCTTCATGTTTGTATACTTCTCAACAATAAATTCAGAAGTACCCTTGCAAATAGCAAAGAATCCTACTACAAAAATAGGAACCGCTAATACAAAGACCATGTTCTGGGTGAAATAAGTCATTAGATAAGCAATCAGGACAAAAAGTAGCACGCAAATGTTCTTATTTAACATTATGTATCCTAAAAGGTTTGTCAGCGCAAAAAAAGCCACAATATAAAGCACGTACTTGTTTGTAGTAATCTCCTTCACAAATCCAGGCACCTTGAACATCTCTTTTGGGTATTTGAACTTAGCCATCTATATTATATCTAATCAAAAAAAATGAATTGAATTAATTAAATGCTTATAGAACAACATATACAATACAGAATGGTTATTCCAAAATTATCTCTCGTATTTTGCGAGCTACACAACAAAAACATACATGGATTTACCAAAGAGTCCGCACCGGAGATACAATCCCATTATTTGGTGATTGAAAAAATAAAGGTAAGTGAATTGTATGAAACAAACTTGTGTGAAGATGCCGATGCTGATGCTGATGCTGATGCTGATGCCGATGCCGATGCCGAATACGACGTAGATTACGATGATGATGACGACGACCCCTCAACCGACCTAAATGATTATTGTAAATTACGAAAGCACATGTATTCGTTGCTTCCTAAATCAGTAAAGCATAGCGACCAAATACGCAACTACGACTCCATTATGCACCATGAAACAACTTCTTCGCCCCAGATTGCTCAATGTATAACATTGTCTGGAGAGGAGTGTATTGCGATTATCAAAACATTTTGGATTCGGTGGATTCAGCGAAGGTGGAAAAATGTATACAAAGAACGTATGCGGATCATAAATAAAAGAAAAGCATATACCTCTCTTATTTATCGCGAGCGCCATGGTAATTGGCCTGTCGCATGCGCGCGTATGCCATCTCTAAGCGGCATGCTGTGCATTTATACCAGCGAAGATTTAAAACCGCACCCCTAGGGGGTGCTTGGTTTCAAATCGTTACTGGTATCTTACTTGAAGTTTGAATCCGCTGTGCGGATTTAAATCTTCAAGGGTGTAAAAATTGTAAACTAACTATAAATATGTGTCTGTGTCTGTGTCTGTGTCTGTGTCTGTGTCTGTGTCTGTGTCCGTGAATGTATGCAATTTTACTTGCTTGCTCTGTCTGTCTTGCGTGTACTTTTCTTGGAGCCTGAAGAAGTATTGCGGGTCTTTCTATCCCTTATTTTCTTGCGGTCGCGGGTCGTGTTTTTCTTAATAACATATCCCCCCTTTTTATGTGTTCCGTTTCTTCTGCGACGTCTGGTTTTTCCACCCTTCACATTAGCCGCAGACATAATATCACTTAGTGTCTTTTTGCCTTGCGAGGCATGCTGCTTTTCGCCGACCATTGAGCCCTTGGAGGGGGCATTTGGTGGTCTGGAGCGGGGTCCGGCATATGCTTCTTGGGGCGTAGGTTCGTTTTGCACATTCATTCGTTGACTCTCAATTGACGGACCTAAATCATCCATCTCTAGATTAATTTCAGGCAGGGGAGCGGACTCGGGTTCGGGCATGGTTGACACCTTTATAGTTTCTTCTATTTCTGGGTTTGTGCTTGAAGCTGGTATCTCGTCCTGAATGAACAAATCGCCTACGTCGGGCATGTTATCGTCATCGCCATTACTTTCGAACAATCTCTCCAACTCATGCAGCTTCTGCACAGCCTCGTCAAGGTCTTCTTGCGTAATATGCATTTTGTCCACCTTATCAATAAGGTCGTCCATTACCTTTAAAGCATCCTCCAAAACCTTACTAGACTCCTCTATGGCCTTGTCTCTAGCCGTCATATTTTTCTTGGCCTCTTCCAGTGCCTTCTCGGCGTCGACTTGCGCATCCTTTGCATCCTTCACGTCGTTCTTCAGCATATCCACACTTTGCTGCAGTATTAGTAAATTGGGGTCGGGCTTCTTCAGCTCGGTTTTAATTATGTCAATTTGTTTACTAGCCCCATTTAATCTGTTTGTAAGTTCATGTTGTTCGGCCTTGGCAGCATTCATCGCATCAGCACCCTTCTTTTTTTCGTCATCGCGCATTTTAAGTAATTTCTTTGAGAGAACTCCCATTTTCTCGCTACCCTTTCGCTTGATGTCGGTAAGAGCGGTATTCTGTTTTTGCAAGAGAGCGCGAATCTTATCGCTAATCTTGCTTAACGCATTCATGATGGTCTCTCTATATTTGTCAGAAAACGCACTTTTAGTCTGAATTCTGGCATCTATATCTGCAAGTTTTTGACTCAATAATTGGGTATTGGCTTCTAAAGACATATTATATAAAATAGGTATATTTTATTTTACAAGGGTTTTATCTACGGGGCAAATTGTTGGTCAGTTTATCAAGTCCTTCTTTTATATGGCGTATTTCATCTACTATATTACGCTGGTCGGTTCGCATTCTTTCTAAATCTTCGTCTGTAATTCCACTAGTTTCTGTCATCTTGTCTAAATAGTCGTTTAAGAAATGCATTGCGGTGACTTGTTCATTCTTCTGCGAAACTACGTAATCATGATACTGCTTATAATCGTCGCGAATAACACGTAAATACTCATTGTCTTTTTCCAGCTCCTTGCTTTCATTGTACTTATCAATCAAGAACTGCTGCTTGTCGTTGAGCTGCTGTTCTATTTGGACCAAATACAAGTCTCTATTGGCAAGAGATAATTCGTAGGTTGACATTTATATTGTAGCAGCATAAAAAATATAAAAATGAAACATTATCTTCTATGTAGCACTTAATAATCTAAACCAACCAATACGTACACGTACGTACGTATAATGCACGCAATAATCGTATTCATGACAATATCTGTAATGGTTATGGGGGTGTATATATACAGCGTGTTAACCTTTGTAATGATGATACATGCTCGCGTAATTATAAACAATGCATTAACAACACCCACTGAGTTGCAAATTATCCACCAAAATGACTATGGTCCAAACGTTACCTACATGACGCAGGTAATTGGGCCATTGGATTATGCGTACGCCATAAATACACCCGCGGCCGAGCTGACTAAAAATAATAACACGCGTAAATATATTTAAATAAGAATGCAGAAGTAGTGTATGATTACGTGTCAATTGAAAGGAGGGTTTGGCAACCAGTTATTTCAAATATTCGCCATTGTTGCCTATGGACTAGACAACAAGTTTCCATTCAAGTTTCTTTATTCCACGATGGTGCCGTCTATCACCCCCAGAGTGAGTTATTGGGATAGTTTCCTAAAATCTCTTCGTTTTTTTACCATCAGAGAAATCCCCAAGGAAATCAAAATGGTCCCGCACGGAAATTTTGAGCATGCTCCAATGCCCATGGTGGACGGAAAAAAAGAAAACATATGTTTCGATGGATATTTTCAAAGCTACAAATACTTTGACCACCAGAAAGACAACATATACCGCCTTATTCAGCTAGACGCGCAGCGCAAAAAATGTTTAGCTAACTACAATATTGGCGAAATGACAAACACCATATCTATGCATTTTAGATTAGGAGACTATAAACATCTTGGACACACGCATCCCATTATGAGTGTGAACTACTACATAAATTCATTGACGTATATTTTGTCCAAAGCAACCACCCAAAAATACAAGGTTATCTACTTTTGCGAAGAAGAAGACAACGAATATGTGCAGAATATGTACATTGACCACATATCCAATATTTTCCCCAGTCTCCAGTTTGAAAAAGCCAGTGATGGAATGGCGGATTGGGAACAAGTGCTGCTCATGAGTCATTGCAGTCATAATATTATTGCAAATAGCTCATTCAGCTGGTTTGGTGCTTACTTCAATTCTTCCAAGAAGCAAATGGTGTGTTATCCGAGTGTGTGGTTTGCGGGTCATGCGGCAACCTCCAACGACACGCGCGACTTGTTTCCGCCAAAATGGGCGAAGATTTCAGGATAACCAACCAACCAACCAACCAACCAACCAACCAACCAACCTTGCGCAAATCTAATTATAATAACTAGGTATCTATATAGGTTATTATGAATACAGGAGCAGCATCATTTGTACTGCTTATCATGAATTGTCAAAAATACCGGCACAGGGCGTCTCTTCAAAAAGAGAAATGGTTAAATAAGATGCAATCCATTCCATATTACCATGTTGTTGGTAAACCGGACATGGAGACGACTGACGATGGAGCCCCGTACGTATTTGACGAAAAAGAATGCGTCCTTTGGACAAAGACCCCCGACGACTACGAGTCGCTTCCCAAAAAGGTGATTGCGTCATATGACGCATGCATCCATAATTTCCCTAGGTTGAAATATATTTTTAAAACGGAGGATGACCAAATGTGTAGAATAGAAGACCCTAATAAGTTTTTTTATACGCTAATCGCTAGCCTAATAAGCAACACTATCTTCCCCTCCAAGTATCACTATTGTGGACATGTTATGGAAATGTCGGTTCCAGATTTGGTCCAGTATTGCAGCAGCAGCAGCAGCAGCACACCACACGACTTGATTACGGAGCCCCCTCTTCAAAAGAAAACAACTTATTGCTCGGGGCGTTTCTACGGGTTGTCCGCGAAAGCCATCCGTTATTTACTGAAAAAAAGGCACCACATAGAGAAAGAATGCGTGGAAGATTACGCCATGGGTCTGCACCTGCATCCCCGATTCAAAGAGAACATCAAGAATATAGCAATAGACGTATTTTTCGCGGACATGCCCAAGGAGGTTGTTCTCCAAAACATATCGGAACACCCCTTTTAGGTGTTGTTATTCGCGCGCGTCATTCTGGACGCGTTTATGCGCATCGCGTTGTATCTTCTCATCAAGGCTTCTTTGTCCAAATCAGTAAACGCCTTGGTGAAATCGGTGTGTTTTTGTTCAATGTCGCTGTAGCCTGCGCGCTGTGTAACGGAGAGGGGGGTAATTAAGTACCACTTGTCTCTTTTCTGTAGATGGAACCAGAACTTGTCAATGGCGTACTGAAAGTGTCTATCAGGATGTTTAAGCAATTGGGCAAGTCCTTCGCGGATATTGGCAATGAGGGTGTCATAATACGCATTCTTTACAATATACCCTGTTGTTGTCTGGCATTGCGTCACCTTCACGGCAGAGTCTCTGACCCGAGTATAGGGAGGGAGATTATTTCCAGCAAGTAAAATAACGTCCCATTCCACGCCCGACTGCAAAAAGTCGTTGCATTGGGCGACAAAGAGAGATGGGTCCAAAAAATGTATGTCGTCCTCCACCATCATCATGTGTGGAAGGTTGTTCTTCTTGGCCTCCTGCAAACACTTGAGGTGACTCATGGTGCATCCTATTCGCCCATCTTTCATAGAAATGGCATTGAATCTTGTCACGCCATTTACTAGACCTAAGGCATGCAGCTCTTGTTCTACCTCCGTTTTTCTCTCTACTCTGTGTGTAAGATTTATATAGAAGACATGTTGTATGTCCTTTATAGAGAGCATATTGTGTATGTATGAAAACATCTTGTTATTATCTTTTATGATATATATTTAAAGTTAATTCGTTTGCTAATATATGGCAACATTATCCTTGACATTTACCAATACCGCCGGTCTCTACGTTTCATTACCCATATCAGGCACTGGCGTTGCCGTAAGCATCAACTGGGGTGATGGAACTACAAATACTTCCTTGTCGTATACCTACGCTGGGGCAGGACCTTACACCGCGGTAGTTACTATCACATCGGGAACAGTTACAACCTTTGGGTCTATAAATTGGTCCGGTGTAGCAAACTTAACCGCGGTTTCTAGCGACAATGCTACATGGGGATTGGGAACATCCGTGACTAGTTTTGCTAATTTGTTTTATGGGGCAACTCTTTTGACGTCCGTGCCAACGGGGATTCCTTCGAGTGTCACAAATCTGGATAGTCTGTTCTTTGGCGCTACATCGTTCAATCATCCAAATATTATTACGTGGAACGTCAGTGAAGTCACAAATATGAATAATATGTTCCGTAGCGCTAGCGCGTTTAATCAATATATTGGCGGGTGGAACGTCAGTGAAGTCACGAATATGCGTGGTATGTTCTTTGGCGCTAGCATATTCAATAATGCAGGAAGTGCGCTATCTTGGTCCGCTGGAACAGGTACAAGTAAGGTCACGAACATGAGTCAGATGTTCCAAGTCGCTGTCTTGTTCAATCAGGATATTGGCGGTTGGAATGTCAGTAGTGTCACGAATATGGGTGTTATGTTCAATGGCGCTGGCGCGTTTAATCAAAATATTGGCGGCTGGAACGTCAGTGAAGTCACGAATATGAGTTCTATGTTCGGTGGCACTATAGAGTTTAATCAATATATTGGCGACTGGAACGTCAGTAAAGTCACGGATATGAGTTATATGTTCAGTAGCGCTAGCAAATTCAATAATGCAGGAAGTGCGCTATCTTGGTCCGCTGGAACAGGAACAAGTATTGTCGCAAATATGAGTTATATGTTCTTTAACGCTCCCGAGTTCAATCAATATATTGGCGGATGGAACGTCAGTAGTGTCACAAATATGCTTAATATGTTCCGTGACGCTATCGCGTTTAATCAATATATTCGGGATTGGTCGGTGCAAAGTACAGATACGTTGTCTAGCATGTTTTTAGGTGCAACACAGATGATTAGTACTTATACTGGAACTACTGGATTTGGAACCACGCCTTCATACACCTTCTTCAATACTCCTCCATTATCCTTGACATTTACCAATACCACCAATTTATTCGTTTCATTACCCATAGCAGGCGCTGGCGTTGCCGTAAGCATCAACTGGGGTGATGGAACTACAAATACTTCCTTGTCGCATACCTACGCTGGGGCAGGACCTTACACCGCGGTAGTTACTATCACATCAGGAACAGTTACGTCCTTTGGGTCTGCAGGTGGCATTTGGTCCGGTGTAGCAAACTTAACCGCGGTTTCAACTAGCGACAATGCTACATGGGGGTTGGGAACGAACGTGCAAAGTTTTGCTAATTTGTTTAAGAACGCAACTCTGCTGACATCCGTGCCAGCGGGTATTCCTTCGAGTGTCACAAATATGACTCAGATGTTCTATGGCGCTAGCGCGTTCAATGATCCAAATATTACCGCGTGGAACGTCACTAATGTCACTGACATTAGTTATATGTTCAGTGGCGCTACCATGTTCAACCAGACTATTGGCGGGTGGAACGTCGGTAGTGTCCAGAATATGGGTTCTATGTTCCAAAGCGCTAGCGCGTTCAATCAAAATATTGGCGGTTGGAACGTCAGTAGTGTCATATTTATGACTGCTATGTTCTTTGGCGCTAGTGCGTTTAATAATGCAGGAAGTGCGCTATCTTGGTCCGCTGGAACAGGTACAAGTAGCGTCGCGAATATGGCTGATATGTTCCGTGACGCTAGCGCGTTCAATCAATATATTGGCGGGTGGAACGTGAGTAGTGTCACGAATATGGATGGTATGTTCGTTAACGCTGGCGCATTCAATCAATATATTGGCGGGTGGAACGTGAGTAGTGTCACAAATATGGGTGCTATGTTCGTTAACGCTGACGCGTTTAATCAAAATATTGGCGGCTGGAACGTCAGTGAAGTCACGAATATGCGTGATATGTTCGGTCACGCTAACATATTCAATAATGCAGGAAGTGCGCTATCTTGGTCCGCTGGAACAGGTACAAGTAAGGTCACGGACATGTATGCTATGTTCGCTAACGCTATAGCGTTCAATCAGGATATTAGCGGTTGGAACGTGAGTAGTGTCACGAATATGGGTGGTATGTTCAGTAGCGCTAGCATATTCAATAATGCAGGAAGTGCGCTATCTTGGTCCACTGGAACAGGTACAAGTATCGTGACAGACATGAGTAATATGTTCGCTAACGCTAGCGCATTCAATCAGGATATTAGCGGTTGGAACGTGAGTAGTGTCACGAATATGGGTGGTATGTTCACTGGCGCTAGCATATTCAATAATGCAGGAAGTGCGCTATCTTGGTCCACTGGAACAGGTACAAGTATCGTCACAGACATGTATGCTATGTTCGCTAACGCTATAGCGTTCAATCAGGATATTAGCGGTTGGAACGTGAGTAGTGTCACGAATATGGGTGGTATGTTCAGTAGCGCTAGCGCATTCAATAATGCAGGAAGTGCGCTATCTTGGTCCACTGGAACAGGTACAAGTATCGTCACAAATATGAGTTATATGTTCCAATTCGCTAGCGCATTCAATCAAGATATTGGCGGGTGGAACGTTAGTAGTGTCACAAATATGAATTTTATGTTCAGTAGCGCTAGCGTATTCAATCAAAATATTCGGGGTTGGTCGGTGCAAAGTACAGATACGTTGACTAGCATGTTTTTAAATACAACCGCCATGATTGCTACGTATGGGGCAAATCCATATTTTGGAACCTCGCCGAATTATACGCCAACTTACCAGTTCTTCAATGTTCCTACATTATCCTTGACATTTACCAATACCACCGGTCTCTACGTTTCATTGCCCATAGCAGGCGCTAGCGTCGTCGTAAGCATTAATTGGGGCGATGGAACTACAAATACTTCCTTGTCGCATACCTACGCTGGGGCAGGACCTTACACCGCGGTAGTTACTATCACATCAGGAACAGTTACGTCCTTTGGGTCTAGCGGTTGGTCCGGTGTAGCAAACTTAACCGCGGTTTCAACTACCGACAATGCTACATGGGGGTTGGGAACATCCGTGACTAGTTTTGCTTATTTGTTTAAGAACGCAACTCTGCTGACATCCGTGCCAGCGGGTATTCCTTCGAGTGTCACGAATATGACTTGTATGTTCCAATTCGCTAGCATATTCAATCATCCAAATATTACCACGTGGGACGTGAGTAGTGTCACGAATATGTCGTGTATGTTCTTCAGCGCTATCATATTCAATCAAAATATTGGCGGATGGATCGTCACTAATGTCACAAATATGAGTGAGATGTTTTTTAACGCTAACGCGTTCAATCAAAATATTGGCGGATGGATCGTCACTAATGTCACAAATATGAGTCAGATGTTCTTTAGCGCTAACGTGTTCAACCAAAATATTAGCAACTGGAGCGTAAGTAGTGTGACGAATATGGGTGGTATGTTCTACGAAGCTAGCGCGTTTAATCAAAATATTGGCGGTTGGAACGTCAGTAGTGTCACAAATATGAATTCTATGTTCGGTAACGCTATCATATTCAATAATGCAGGAAGTGCGCTATCTTGGTCCGCTGGAACAGGTACAAGTATTGTCACGGACATGAGTTACATGTTCTTTGGCGCTAGCGCGTTTAATCAAAATATTGGCGGATGGAACGTAAGTAGTGTCACTGATATGGGTAGTATGTTCCGTGACGCTATCATATTCAATAATGCAGGAAGTGCGCTCTCTTGGTCCACTGGAACAGGTACAAGTATCGTGACAGACATGAGTTATATGTTCAGTGGCGCTGGCGCGTTTAATCAATATATTGGCGAGTGGAACGTCAGTAGTGTCACGACTATGCAGGATATGTTCGCTAACGCTAGCACATTCAATCAAAATATTGGTGGCTGGATCGTCAATAATGTCACAAATCTGATTAGCATGTTCCAAGGCGCTAGCACATTCAACCAAAATGTCCGGTACTGGTTGGTGCAAAGTTCAGACAATCTTGACGACATGTTTTTAGGTGCAACCGCCATGATTGCTACGTATGGCAGCGACCCTCTTTTTGGTACCAGCGGCACACCGAGTTATTTGTGGTTCAACCAAGAACCTCCTTACCCATGTTTTTTAGAGGGCACCAAAATAGAAACGGAGCGAGGTCTTGTGGAAGTAGAACATCTTCGTAAAGGCGACAAGATAAAAACGTTTCAAAATGGATTCAAGAGAATCAAACACATTGGCACGCGTCCAATTCGGCATGGTGCCAGTCAAGAACGCATCAAAGACCAGCTTTACGTGTGTCCCAAGTCGCTTTTTCCAGAAGCCACCGAGGATTTGGTGGTAACTGGTTGCCATTCGTTGCTAATAGACCGCGAATTTCATCACGCGAAAGAGCGCCAAGAAGTCATTCGTGTAAACGGCGACACATATCTAACCGACGGCATGTGGCGGTTTCCCGCATGCATATTAAACGGATTGACACATGTATATCCGCATGCGGGAACGTATAATATTTACCACCTCGCACTTGAGAACAAAGACTACTACATGAATTATGGCATTTACGCCAACGGCATCTTGGCAGAAACATCCAGTATCCGCTACATGCGCGAATTGTCCAACATGAAATTCATCGGCGAGGACATTGACGTATTTTCTGAAAATAAAGACCTCTTGCACAACCAAATGCGGCTCCGTGATATAAAACATATGGTGCGATCGCTCATAGAGTCGTCTACTTGAAACTTTGTTTAGCGTGCACACATCGTATTTTTATTGTATGATTATAACAATACGATGCTAACCCCGAAGGAAATAGCCTATAAAATAAAGCCTATCACGTCCAGCATGTGTGCCGAGGACTACGCAGCTCTGTGCGAGAAGGCGAACGCACTACAATCCGGCGAGGAAAATGTAGTCACCGACCGATGTCAGATTGGGAACAACGTGGTGGACTGCTATACCTACACCGAGCGATTGTATACCCGAAGCAAATACAACATACACTTTTTTGATTTTGTAGAGAGAATAGAGGAGTTCAAAGAAAAGAAGTTCGTGCGCAACATGTTAACCTACTACGAAAACGTGAAAAACAAAAACAGCACAAAAAACGAATATGTCGTGCTGAAGGAAGTGTACAATATTTGCATCGGCGCCATCAACATCTTTCGGCCGTTACTGGCCATGGAAATATATGCCAAGTACCGCCCACAATGTGTTCTGGACATTTGCGCTGGCTGGGGCGGACGGGCGGTGGGCGCGGCCGCGCTGAATGTGCCGCGATACATTGGCGTGGACGTCAATGCCAACTTGGATGCGCCGTACAAGGAACTTGTCGCATTTCTTGCCGATAAATCGTCTACCGAGCTCACCATGCATTTTACAAGCGCGCTCACGCTAGACTATGCGCAATTACCCTCCTATGATATGGTGTTCACCAGCCCCCCATATTACTTTCTGGAAAGGTATTCGCACAACGACGCGTATGCATCCAAACGGGCCATGGATGAAACATTCTACACGCCCTTGTTTCGCAATGCGTACGAACATCTGCGTCCAAACGGGCATTTTATATTGAACGTGAACGCAGAAATATACGACAAGGTGTGTGTTCCGTTGCTGGGAAATGCGAACGAAATAATCCCATTCAAAAAAAGCAAACGGCAAAACAACTACACCGAGTGCATTTATGTGTGGCGGAAATCTAGTGCGTGATAGAGTCTCCGCTGGTTATACACTATTGAACATTTTTGCTAGTAAAGTTTGAAATGTTCAATAGTGTAAATGAGTTTATTTATTGAATTAATTTTTGGCCATACGATACCGCAAATTGATCTTGTTGAGCGCCGAGGTGCCCCCCGCACTACTTATTGATTTCGGAGGAAACATGTGGACATTTTGTTGACGCAGTTGCCTGAAGGAGGTCGGTGTAGATTGCGGACGCGCATTTGGCGTCCAATTTGACCGCTGCTCTGGCGGATGCATTAGTTGGGGTTGAAAGGGAGGCATTGCTGCATCAGTGTGTGTTTCTGGCACATGTTGTTGTTCTTTTCTCTCGTTCGTGGTGGGATAGTAAGGAATGGTCGTCCATTCGGCCGGTTTGGTATCCACATGGCGCGTTCGTTTCCGCGGGTCAGGGTTCATAATATTGCTAACCGGCTCCCGCAAATCGTACTTGTAGTATTCGTCGTCTTCAAATTGCGTTTCCGTTTGAAAAGAGGTGATATTAATATAATTGAAATATTGGCCTAGAGCATCGTATACGTTGTCTAGGTCGGTGGTTGATTTCTTTTCAATCACGTATTCTAATTTGCGAATTGTGGTGAGTCCGGTCGCACCGGTGTCGTCATCGAGCTTATGTGGGTCCCTCGCGTTGATGATGCGACCCACGCCATCAAACAGCTGTAATATTTCGGGCGACCCAATCTTGTAGAAGTCTTGGCGGTTAATGGAAATGCCTGCCTTCTGGCATCTCTTTTGGAGACACGTATCTTCGCGTCCCCACGACCAGAAATTGGGATATCCGTTGATTTTCTCAAAGTCGCCTCCCTTGAACACCACAATACCTCCTAAAGAATGGGTGAATCCGTAGTAGTGTTTCACCACGCCAACCTGCGTGTCGTAGTCAAAGATGCGGTTGAAGGGGATGGTGTCCAAGTCGTTGAAGATAAAGGTCATCTCCTTGTAGTGATTGGGGTACTTTGCCTTCATGGCCAGAAACCCAATGTTGCGGGTGGCGCCGCGGTTAAAGCTGCGTTTATCGGTCTGGTGCGAGAAGTAGATTTCGTAGTCGGCCGTATGCTCTAGCAGAAACTTCATGTACTTGCAGAAAAAGAACTTTTGCTCGGGTCGGCTGCGGTAGGGAACGATAAATATCTTTTTTGGAATGTTTGTCATATTTTTAGCAGCGGATTTTTATTGCGCATATCTAACTCAATGTACCCTCGCACTCGACCTTGGTGCCGTTTCTTTCGTCATTGTAAAAGTAATAATATTATCAAAACCATCTAAAGTCATAAGATATCTTTATGTATCTTATGAGTATTTTCATCAACGACATGAGCTGGTCCGAACTCGAATCGGATTCGGAATCAGAATCGGACCAGCAAATTGAGTATGTCGCCACGCCCGCTGAAGGTAAGTCTAGTTACGAGACCGAGCAGTGGATCACCACTTTGAAAAACGGCAAGTTTGCCATGTTCGAAATCACCACCTTCTTCCGCTACGGCGAGTTTACGCTCTACCTCACCGACGCGGAAAAAAAAGAGGTGCTGGCGCTGGACGAGGTGGTTCTCACCGACTGGAATTGCGAGTTCATCTGCAACAACGATGGGTTCTGCAAGAACGTGGATATCCCGAACAAAAACAAATACACCCCCAACGAGCTGGAGGAAATCAGCAAGTCTGTCCATGTTTGCAACAAGTCCGACCACTCCCGCGAGTCCGACATCAACGAATGCGGCGATGACGCCGAGACTTACCTCGGCGTCGGATGCTTCTACGACGAAACCCTCCAACAGAACGGCTGGACTCTTGACGAAACCATCTACGGGTTTCAGTGCAAGTGTGACCTCACCAACGCAGTAGCTATTGAATTTGAGGTTGAGGTTGAGGTTGAGGTTGAGGTTGAGGTTGAGGTTGAGGTTGAGGTTGAGGTTGAAGAGGAAGAAGAAGAGCTCGCCAATATGGTCTAGTCTTCGTCACTGAGTATATCGGGAAGAATCAATGGCACTGACGTTTGCATTTGGTGCCACTTTATGCGCCCTTTAAAAAGCGAAAAGCACTCTGGGATCTTGCAGCTAAAATATCCATTGTAGTCTATCCCATAAACGCGATATTTTATACCATTCCTCTCATACGTCACGTCGCTTCCCATCTGGATGGACGAATGATTCAGTCCGGCTCCGTATAAATTGCCGTGCAATATCTGCACGGCATTGGAAAACACAGAAGGACCCGTCATTTTATGGATGTCATTAGGATACGTATTGTTACTAATGTTATCCACCACCCTATCAATGACCAACTTTAATAGAGGATGTTCTGCCTTGAACATCAGCGCCCATTGCACAAACATGTCTGGGTTGGACTCCGCCGCGATGATGGCATCATCGTCTTCGCGAATTAGTTCGTCCAAAGGCAACAACATGTCCGAATCCATGTCTAGATAGACCCCTCCCCATTTGTAGAGAACCAAGTACCGCCAGAAATCAGCCTTGGCCACGATGACGTTTAGTTTGCGGTAACATTCCCATATTTTGCCAGGATAATGCGTCTTGACAAAATCGTCCATGTCTTGGTCCAAAAAAAAGCGGTATTCGTACCCCGCATAATTTTTTCTCATTTTAATAAACCGATGTTGCACATCTATTGGAAATATTCTAGTATCCCATGTCTGGTACAATATTTTGGGAATCATACAAATAACCTACATTATTTCATCCAACTCTATGCATATTTCCTCAATATAGCATTCGGAACAAGCTGGCATTGTATCTTTTCAAGCTTTTTGTAGCATTTGTTGATAGTCACCTCGCTAGTCTCACTGACGTTTTTCACGTCACGTTTACTGATGCTTAGTTTACAAATCTGCGATATAAAGTACACGATGCCTGCAGCAATAGACTGCGGTGTGTTTTCAGGCATTAAGTTGTTCTTTTCTACACGTAATGACACAAACATGGCAACCTTTGTGAGCTCAACATTCATATTCAATTTACTGCAATAGCGCTCTATGAATGCCTCTGGCTTTGTTCGTCCCAAGCTTGTCTTCTCTTGACTACACAAGTCACGCTCAATGTCGTTGATAATGTTTTGGGCATTCTTGCATCCCTTTGTTGCGCTCGTGACATCCAGATGAAATATATTGGCTATTTCCTTGGGCGTTCTAGGGAATTTGTTTACTCTGCACGCAATATAGATGGATGATGCCAGCAATCCATCTCGGTTGTCTCCACGGAAGGTAAGGTTGTACTCGGATATCTTCTTGTGATATCGCATTGCATCGTCTATAATCATTTTAGGCATACCCGCATTATGCGCCATATTGGTGATTATCTGGAATTCATCATATTGCGACTTCTCCTTGTATGGCATGGATTGCCATTCAGTATAGCGTCTTATTTTTCGCATTTCGTAGCTTGAAGAACCTTGGCACACCACTTTGCATCCAAAGGAGGATTCTTTGAGAAGGGGGTTGATAGGCATTCCGCATCTCGTGGGGTCGGTCCCGTGATTGTCATCTGCTCCATAGAACCGCCATTCTGCACTATGATCGACTAAATCCTTGTAGATGATACCACATTGTTCATTGGTACATGTTAGAAATCCTTCGTCAGAGAATGCCAAACAAGCATTGCATCGCTCACAGCTTTCTCTGTCACCGCATTCTCGGTATATGCATTCTAGCGGCGGCTTGTCACCTTTTATCTCCATATCAAACATATTCCATAGCTGTTTTCTATCGTGTAGTCGTGTTTTTATCTTCTTACTTTTGTCGGCCATCTTGATTATATTACACAACACAAAGAATATATTCTTTATCATTTTTTAATTATAATAAGTAAACGCGAGTCTAAATAAATTCTTTCATTATTATATGGGAACAAATATATCAACAGAACAACGAAAAGACTACAAGACACTGGAAAATGTCACTGACCAAATCGCCACCCATTATATTCTATCAGCGGACTTCAAAAATCTCAGTAAATTATACGAAGAAGAGTATTGCAATGAGCTGGTCCTGCTCACTCGTGACATTATTGACAAAAATTTCAATGAAATGGAGCTCACGTATTTGGCGCAGCGATTAAAGGGAAAGGACGTGATAAATGAAGAAAAAACACAGGATATTATCTACACAACAAAGGGTAGGTTAGTAGACCGCGCCAACGAATCGTCCAAGCTTCGCAAAAAGAGAATCTGTCAAGGTCTTTCTAAATTCTATGTCCGCATTGCACATGTGTTTGCGGCCATTGTTATGACAATCAACCCAGTTTACGTATACAAAGACGAGGCGGGAAATACCATCAAAACGCCACTTGCGCAAAAGGACGCAATTCCTAAAAATGCGCGCGACCGAAAGATTAGTCGTGAAGGCATGTGCTACAACCGAATCAACCAACTTAGGCATGGTCAAGACTTTGTCAATCTACCGGAAAGCGGCGACATGACTCTTTCGCCAAATATTTGCATTGAAGCACCCATCCCAGCAGACGAACCTGGTATTCCTGAGCTGGAAGCGCTTTACTACGACAAATATGACTACGAAACGGGCAAGTTCACAGGGATGAAACCAGAAACGAAAAACGAATACCTTCGCGACGTCGCCAAGTTCTATACAGCATTCACCGGCAAAGACCCGCCTGAAGGAGCATTGCTCCAAAAATTCAGCGACATCAAGCTGAGCGAATACAACAAAAGCAGGATGTGTTCATCACGCAACCCCATGCGAGAAAAAATAAGCGGAAACATAAAAGATGAACTATTCAAGAAGTACGCCAACAATGTTCGCGATATGATACGAAAGTCACGGAACGTCCAAAATGAACTTCTTGGCATCATCAACCAGTTGTTTACGTATGACGCCAATGCGGAGGGAAAACAGATTATTCGCATTAACCCTAAACTAAGTGAATCTTTGCTCAGCGAAATTGTCGCCAACACGCGCTCCATCATAATCAACTATTATCTCACGTGCGAACAGGACTATACACAAGGAGTGAAGTTGTATGAATCCATTGTAGAAAATCAAATCAAGGACACCACTCTGTCACAAATTGAATCATTGGCTGACGCGAAAACTTCTTTGCTAAATAGCAGTAATATGGCATAATACATATGACAATAAGCCCATGTATTATGAAATGGCCGAACAGCTGATACCACCTCAAGTCATCATCGTTGGCTGGCCGCCGCCAGCCTTGCGGATTGCGTCCTGCAACTCTCTAGCGAGCCTAGGCATGTTGTTTGTTCGGCTAAATCTAGCCCTCTTATGCCGACGCGTCTTTGTGGGATGCTTCTTGCGTGTCATGGTTTTGTGTCCATTTTTCACGCTACGCGTATGCTTTCTAGACTTGTTCATTCTTCTGGATTTTCTTGCCATATATACTATATCCTAATATTTTAATTGAATTTTACATTGTCAGTGAGATCCAACAATTCGTCGTCGTAAATAAACTTGCCGGTTGGTTTGTAGCTCTTTGTGGAATTGTATTCTCTCTTTGGTGCTAGCTGTGGTATCGTTTTAGGGGAATATGTATCTTGTCGTTGTTGATGAACAGGTTCGTTTGTCATGAGGCCCATAATCTCCGCCGGACCCCCGCCGCTCTGCTCAATCTTGTCATCCACTTTTTTTCCAAATTCGTCCACCACCATCCCAGTCTTCTTCTTCACTTGCTCGCGAACATAGCTAGGCACCCAATATTTCCAGCATATGAACACCACGTTTGGATGCACATATTTCACAGAGAACCCGTTTGATTGCAATTTATCCATCACGTATGCAATACATGCACCTTGGTCATATCTAGGCACACCAATAATCACTTCAGGCATAACAAACCAACAAGCTTGTTCGCTACCTTTTTGTTTCGTCGTCGTTTTAATTTTTACGTGGATTCTGTTAAGCATTTTGTTGTACAAATTCAACTGGTCTAAATCTTGCTGGCGTTTCTTCTCGTAAAGTTCATCCATGTTGAGTTTTTCGGAGAAGTCTTCAAAGTTCTCCAGATTGAAAATATTTGTCGTCATCTTTGTGTTCAACACAGAAAAAAAATGTTGTATGATATGTGTATTATGACAATAAAACACCTTGTATTATCCGGAGGCGGTCCCACGCTTTTCCAAACCATGGGTATATTGGATGAATTACACAACAAAAAATACTGGCATCTCAAAAACATAGAAAGCATATATGGAACAAGTGCTGGGGCTATCGTGGCCACCACAATTTCCCTCGGGTTTGATTGGCCAACCATCAACGAATACTTTATTGCCCGACCTTGGCAATACATCTTTCCCGTGTCAGCCTCAAGCATATTTGATGCTTACACAAAGAAGGGCCTTTTCAATAAAGAAGCAATCACAAAGGGCTTTGCGCCATTGTTCAATGCAAAGGACATCCCGTTGTCCATTTCCATGAAGGAATACTACGAGAGAACAAAGATAGACTTGTATTGCTACACCATCGAATTAAACGATTTCCGAATGGTAGAAATGTCGCACCACACCCACCCTGATTTGGAGGTTCTTGAAGCAGTGTACCGATCTTGCGCGATTCCCATATTTTTCTCCCCAGTTTGTACCGACACAGAGTGTTATCTTGATGGAGGACTTATTGATAATTATCCTATTCACTACTGCACGGACCGCGTAAGCGACAAGAACGAAATTTTGGGGGTCTATGTAAGACCCATCAAAGATAGTGCAGGCGAAGACAATGATAAAAAGGTGGTCACATCAGAATCTACTATTATAGATTACATTGATGCCATCATAAACAAGATGATACGCCACATGAATAATAATAATAATAATAATAATACACATGTACCTAATGAAATTAAATGCGCTGGACAAAAAATTACGCTTTCTTATCTACAAGATGTCATCGCCAGTCGCGAAATAAGACAAACTTTATTTAATTCGGGACGCGATGAAGCAGCCGCATACTTGTCTTCGCCAGATTCAGAACCCCAGAGTAAACTACCCATAGCAACGGAATTATAGAGCAGTATTCAAGAATTGCGTAATCGTGTCCTTGGTGGGCTTGGCCTCAAAGTCGATTACTTGGTCGCCCTTAATAAGTTTAATGGTGGGATACCCCTCAATATTGAACTTCTCTACCATTTCCTGAACCTCTGGTGACTCGTCCGTGCAATTGACTTCGGTGAATTGTACTTTATGGCCGTTAATAACCTTTCCGTCCATGGCCTCCATCGCGCTACTCCACTCCGGTTTGGCAGTTTTGCAGTGCGGGCACCAGTCTACATAAAACATCATGATTTCAGCATCCTTGACGTCATCATCTGCATCCGCCCCTATTTGTTCTTTAAAGCCATCAATGGCGTTTGGGAATATAAACTTTTTAAGCAAAAAATAGGCAGCTACTGCTAAAAGAATAACAATAAAGCAGATAATCAGTAATTTTTGCGTTGTCATGTTTGATGTCAATCGTGACACACTTGTTGATAGTCCGTCAAATACACCCATTTATACATACCCTATATATAAAATAACATTTTTATAACGAATATAAATGTTGGTCTATATGTTATATAACATGTTATTCAGAGACACTTTAGGTAACCTATTGGAACTCCAACGTCATGGGTTCACAAATGACGAGCTGTATTATAAAAAAGTCATGGACGTTAAAACGCGGAGTTATAATGCATACGAAAAGTTGCAACAAACCACAAACAAAAAAACTCAGCTTACAAAAAAATCTAATCATATAGTATAATGTTTACAACTATTGGTAAATACTGCACCCCCGCACAACTTTACGTGTTCTTTGCGGCAATTTCACTGCTTGTGGGGTTCCTTATCAACTTCAGGTTTGTCACCCTCCTTGTAAATACATTCTTTGTACTTATATGGGCATGGTTCCTAGACTGGATGTGTAGAAAGGGGGTAGGTGTCATTTCGTGGGCTCTTGTCCTCCTGCCGTTCATCTTTTTCACAGCATCTTTCTACATCTCATTAGATGCCAAAGATGCTAGTAGAAAAGAAGGTTTGTCCAGCAAGACAGACAAGTCGGGTGCATTTGCATAACTAACTAACTAACTAACTAGCTAACTAGCTAACTAGCTAACTAAATGAACGTAAACACTGAATTTGCGCCTCCACGCGGAGTAGGCTCTATTGAGAATTCAGGACAGACCAACACTTGTCCACCTTGGTTGCGTAGCTCATTCATTCTAAACTTATAGACACGTTCTACGTGACCATGTCTATTACCCGTATCATCTAATGCTTTTACAAAAAACACACGTCCAAATGTATCTAGCCGGCAGCCCACCATCTCGCATCTATCTGGGCTGTGTTGCGTCATCGCAGCGTATTCTTCCAAGTTTGTGGTACGCACAAAGTTCTCCAGTCCTGCGAGAAAGTACCTGCATGTGATCTTGATGATATAGTCGCTATTTTTAGCAAGAAACGAGTTACGATATGCGTAGTTGATGGCAAACAGCTCGCTACACCCCTTACTTTGGTCATTGCGCAAATAGACCGCCTCTTCATTCACAGATTCATCGTATGCACATATCTCAAAACGACCGCGGTGTGCCACCAAATCTTCGCGCAGTTCGGGGAACATGTATCCCGAATTCTCCACAAGCACTACCCTAAAATTTGTGCAATTTAGCCACTGCTTTATTCGTGCAAGATACAACTTACGGCGCTCGTCTGCGTCAATCTGCACAAGCCCTATTTTGTTCCGATTTACGCAAATAGTAGATGTCAAAATAATGCAAACACGTTCGGGTGTTATCATTATTACCTCATTAGAGAAACATAGAAATATTCTTCCATATTAATTTCTCCTAATATATTAGTTGCCATCGTTCATGACACATACGCGAAAAGTACGTAAATTGAACCATAAAACAAAAAAGACCAACCCCCGTGCAAAGCGGGTGTTTACAAAAAAAGATTACCTCAGCGGAGATGGCATGCTCACTGCTGTATGGGGTCCTGGTATGTGGCACTACCTCCACACCATGAGTTTCAATTACCCCATTGCACCATCCCCTTCTGAAAAATTACACTACATGCATTTTGTTAAATCCTTGCAATACACCCTTCCGTGCAAATACTGCCGCAAAAATCTAGTCACAAATTTCAAGTCCCTCCCTCTTACTCTTCAATGCATGAAAGACCGCGACACCTTCTCTAGGTACATATATAACCTACACGAACTCGTGAACCGAATGCTAGGAAAGAAATCGGGGCTTTCTTACTGCGACGTGCGCGAGAGATACGAGCATTTCCGTGCACGATGCACAGAAGAAACTCCCAAACTCTTCAAGGTACAACGCAAAACTAGAAAGAGCGAAAAGGGATGCACCGAGCCCCTCTACGGGAAAAAAAGTAAATGCGTCATCAAGATTATTCCGCAGACAGATAGAGCAAACACTTTTCAGATGGATAAAAAATGTCTAAAAAAGCGATAACAATCAATAGTTGGTGGAGGGAAAGTGCAAGTTGGTAATTCTGTTATTCCGCTTTTTTATCATACCCAGTAATAGACAAAGTGCGTTATATTTTACATATTGCCAAGACATGGTATTATCATGGTCGCTTATGTAAATGGTCGCATTGTTGCAAAACATGGCATTTACCCAACACGCAGACCCGTAATCTATAAATAACTCTTTTGCCGTTGAAATAACCGCAAATTGTTCGCATATATTTTCAACGTCAGAAGAGTCATATTTCAGATATTGCTTATCCTTCAAGATAGAATACGCCATATCGTAATTTGGTAGTCTATTTGTACATAAATCAACGCTTCCACGTATACAAAAAATAATATCATTTCCATCCACGCGTTCTTCTTTCATCTTATCTTCTACAAACGCGACATACTTTTTAGATAGCTGATGAAAATCGTCCAGACGAGGGAGTTTCTCGGTAGTCATGCACTGCACTGGAGATACTATGCACTGATTTGGCTGAGGCAGGTTTGCATAGTTAATCTCGTGGTCATCGTCTTTAATGTCGCCATTTATCCAATGAATGCACCAATCCTTTATTCCAAAGACCTTAAAAATCTGCTTCTTGTACTTACGTGCAGGCGATGACCTCACAAGAAGCCGTAAATCGGGATATTCTTTCAAAAGCTCGATATAGTGCACAAGAAATACAGCAGACTCGTATATCCAGTGTGAAAAAGCACCATGAAATGGTGTCTCAAATAGAAAAAAACGATGCATCTGTTGGTTGCTAGGAGTATCATAATATTCAAGGGTATACACAGATGTATTTGTATCTATCCGCTGTGTTTTGACATTGTTTTGTATTTGGAATATGATGTTATTTTTGTAAATAAATGGGTTGTCGCTGACAATTTGTTTACTTATTTCAGCAATTTTATCAATGAGTGGTTTGTTATTATCCAAACTAATATGAACATTCAAATCAGATACCTCGTAGTTGAGCGTTCCATCGTCTCTTCTAGCGAAACCATATGGATACACGTACAATAAATTGTTATGGATTTTGCAATAATGCTCTAATCGTTCATTTACCTTGTCTGTGTAATAAACTCTCTCTTTATCTGTGCCAACAAAAGGAAACACGCTTGCAGCAGATACATGCGCATCATAATCTGCTTTTCTGCAGGTAGGTATTACGCCAAACACAAGAACCTTCTTACATTGCTTGAATATTCTTGATATTGTTGCAATATATTTTTCAACGAGAGTTTCGATCACTTCATCCACGTCTCTGCCAGCAAGCTCTTGACGTTTTATGTGGCATCTACAATCTACTTCGCCGTAACACGAAATAACAATACTATCTTCTGACATATATTCTTCCTGACACCATACTACACTATTATCCCTGCCTATACGATGCATGGTAATACTCGGCTCCGAACAATGGTAAATATTCGGGAGATCTAAATTTAACAACTCATTTCCATGACTATCCCCAAATACATAATATATCATTGTTATACTATTTAACATTATATATTATTTATTGTATGTACGTACGTATACATGTTTACCTAGAAATGGAAGGATACGCCAAAACAAGCGGACCTACGCTGACTGCAGCGATGCACCATATAGATCCAAATCCGCTGACTATGCTTTGAATATTATTCACTTTATCTACCACAATCATATACACAATACTCATTCCTAGCAATACTGGGAGCACACTAAACACGCTGTATGGTTTGACACGTATTGCTACATTTGTGTAAAGGAATAAAAAGAAGTAGAAGAAGAGCCATGTGAGAGAAAACAGGATATTTTCCCTAAAAAATGACCAGTCCAACCGACAAAACGACGAGCTACAATTGGGAAGCAACTTACCTATCTTCATCCCGTTTCTCTCATTGAGGTAGTTATAGAAAAATCCTATAAACATTGTAAACAACGCGACCATCCCATAAATGATGTTGGATACAGCCTTGTCCTTAATCACATATATTGCGTTGTAGAGAGACCATAGTACTGGCTGTACAAAGATGATAAATAGTACGCCAATGGCAGACCATTTATTAAGTTGTTTGTTGCGTGTATCCAATGATATGTGTGCAAAATATTCTACCAGTTGCATGACAACCACCGAACTATAAAACATACCGAATGCATACATTTTTCGTTGCAGGATGAACCCAAGCGATATCAGACCCACGAGAAAGGCACCCATACTCGCATTTGCACTAAAACACATATATTATGTGTATATTTTTACACATAGCATATTCATCTATATAGAGCTAGCTATATTATACTATCCTACATCCCGTAGGTGCTGTACTCATTGAGCACGGGCTGGGGTAGACTCAATTGCCCCCCATCAGGCGACATCATGCGTCCAAATGCTCCGTTTTGGTTATTGTAGTTTGCGCCCAGATTCCCACTTCCGTAGTTGGGCACCTTCTTGCAATCAAAGGATGGCTCGGGGCAGCGAGCACACGCGGGACATGGAGGGCATTTGGAAACATCCGATTCATTGTCATCCTTGCACTTGAGGATCTGAGGGGGGCATGCGGGACATACTGGCGGCACGACTTCCGACTTCAAAATATACATATCGTCTTGTCCAGGAGGAATCATATATTTGGGAATTCCCTTGGGAAGACTGCTCTTATACTCGTCGCTTGTTATAGACAGATCATACGCATTGTTGTAGTTGCTAGCATTGCCCATGGTCCCCATATCAACCACCTCAATTGTCTCGGTTGTCTGATTTCCATTTTTCATGTTGGTATACCCCTCCGTGTTGTTTTCGGTGTATGAATGGGTTGAACCATTTGCGTACATCACCCGAATGGACTTCTTGCCAGATTGATCCGTGTAAAAGACTGCGCGCGTGCGTTGCGGTCCGTAATACGTTGCGGTATCCGGCCGAGGTCCACTCTCAACATTATTTGCATTGTCGTTATACACGCTATTCTCCCCTTGGCTATTCGTGATAACGATTGTATACCGCCCATTCATCGCGTTTCCGACCTTGGCAACCGACCCATTTGGGCCATAAAACATGGTCGGTATAGAGCTATTGCTATAGTGATTGTAGTTATCGCAAGGAGCGTTGCGCGAGGTGTTCACTGGCGCGGGACAAGAAATAGGCGGCTGATTTGTTGATTGCATATTGTTACACACGCTTGGTCGCATTGCCGGCACTGAAGACGTGGCGCTGCAGGTTGAATTACTGGGAGAAGGAATCTGTGTTGCCGCCGCAGCACTGCCTGCCGCACCAACAGGAGGATTGGTATCTCCCGCGTTCTTATTTGGAGGGTCCACACACTTAACAGAAAGATCAAACTCTTTGCGAAAATTGCTCAAATACATGATGATGTTGTCGCCATACTCAATAATGTCATCGGTCAACTTTTTGAAATTAGGAAATTCGCCCAACTTTCCAGAGAGCTTCACCAGTTCGGGCTTTGCCTTAGCATAGCAGTACGTCTTAAAATATTCAAAGTTATCGTCGAAGTCAGAAATTTTGACAAGCGTGCTCAAATCTTGGCCGCAAGGAATTGACCCGTCTGCACTATCTCCCTTGAGTTTAAGAATGGCGTCAATTGTGTACGACAGACTATCATTCAGCCTCTTCAATGAGTTGCCGCAGTTACTCATATCCACCTGCGGTCCCAAAAGACTAAATCCTTCGGTTGTCGCGTTCACTGGCGGCAATAATGGCGAATCTGGAAGTACAACATTCTGGTCATCGCCGGTCCCCGTAATCTCTACCGGCGCCGTTGTCTCGCCAACGACCATAGAGAACGCCGCGTTATTATTGACATCTGGTTGGTCCCCAGATGCAGCATTTTGTTCCGTATTTGTGGGAGAAACGATGCTCATAAGCTTGTCTTTTCTCTCCTTGGTCATGGTTTGATATACCTCATGTGCAGCATTTACTTTGTCTATAACCACGGGAACTCCATAGGTTGCTTGATGGAGAGCATAAATGGCCTGTGTAAGTGTCTTTTTAAATTGAGGGGGGTATTTGCCACCCAATACACTTTCAATTTCCGCATCAGTCGGAAGTTGCGTATATTGTGCAGAAAGAAGGTCTAGCACGCGCTGTCCGTTACTCACCGCAAAAGATTCGCGAATAGAGCTAAGACAAAAATAGCTAATAATTAGTACAACGAGTGCTATTAGAATCACGTATAATGTATTGAACTTGATACCAAATAATTTGAATTTCATGGGCTATATTCTATATTGTGAAAAAAATAATGAATGAAAATATTCAATGCATTGTATACCAAATGTTGGCCACTAGTTATACAGACACCGAAACAACTCATGAAATCGGCGTGGACGAGGCCGGACGAGGACCTCTCTTCGGCAGAGTGTATGCCGCTGCGGTAATATTGCCTAAAACCACCGACACCAACGTATTTGATTTCTCGCGCATGAAAGATAGCAAGAAATTCACGTCCAAGAAAAAAATAATAGAAGCGGCCATCTACATCAAAGAAAATGCAACGTCTTGGGCAGTTGCGTTTGAAGACGAAGACACCATTGATTCCATTAATATCTTGCAAGCCACGCAGTCTGCCATGCACAAGGCCATTCGCGCATGTAGGGATAAAATTGTGGATTCTACCCCAGACCACGACTACTACTTGCTGGTAGACGGAAACTATTTCAATAACTACATTCGATACGACAAGGAAAAACAACAAATCACCTCCATTCCACACATGTGTGTCAAGGGGGGAGATAACACATATGCATGCATCGCAGCAGCTTCTATATTGGCAAAGACCGAACGAGACGCATACATAGAAGAGCTATGTGACGAGCACCCATATTTGGACGAGTACTATTCCATTCGTGGTAACAAAGGGTATGGAGCAAAGCAACATATGCTTGGAATTAACACCCATGGTATCACAAAGTGGCATAGACAAAGCTTTGCACCTTGCAAAGAACAAAAATTATTCAATTGCTAAATAAAAATGAAATACAATAGGTTAGAAAGAATATACCATATAACTAT
>Ga0075110_1000257_pt1 | contig 28098 bp, 24 predicted proteins | sample AntAceMetag02UK8_FD_69799 | JGI IMG/M metagenome (GOLD analysis project Ga0075110, IMG submission 69799) | Saline lake microbial communities from Ace Lake, Antarctica - Antarctic Ace Lake Metagenome 02UK8 | ecosystem: Environmental > Aquatic > Non-marine Saline and Alkaline > Saline | place... | reverse complement strand
AGAAAGTTTGCTCAACGAAGCAGAGACCACCAGTGACGTTGTGGCTGTGGAAACAGCTCTGACGGAACGCACAGCGGAGCGGGATTCACTCCAGTCCCAGCGGGATTACTTGAGCGATCAGACACTGTTTGCCACCATCAACGTGTCACTTTCCACCCCCGCTGACGCGACGCCAAGCGAACCCGATGGTTTTGTGGAGGGTCTGCTGCAAGGACTGGAGAGCATCGGCGCGTTCTTTGTCGGCTCGCTCGTCTGGGCCGGAATTTTACTTCCCTGGCTGGGACTGCTCGCAATAGTCGTCACCGTTGTGGTGATCACCCGCACTGTGCGGCGGCGGCGGAATACCCCAGAGTAGAGAAAACTTTTCTCTTACGGGGTGCCCAGGCGCAGGCGTAAGCTCAGCACCCGGGTGAGGGACTCCTCAACCTGCTCCTCGCTGACAACACCCTCTCTTACGGCGTTTTCTAGAGCAGCCAGAACATCGTCATAGATGCTGAGCTCCGGGTCAACACTGGGGTCCACCGCCATCAGGAGAAGATCGTTGCCGGCAGCCAACGCCGCCACGGCAACGACGGTGAGGTCGGAATAGGCGTCCTCCCCCGAGGATTGCAGCATGCGAAGGTCATCGGTAATGATGACCCCGTCAAACCCCAAATCATTGCGGGCAATGGCGAGCCAATCATCGGACAGGGTGGCGGGGTCTTGGCTAATCGCTGGAACCCGGATGTGGGCAGTCATCAACAGTTCGGCACCGGCAGTGATGCCGGCAATGAAGGGCACGGCGTGGCTTTCTCGCCATTGGTCATAGCTCAGATCAGAGGAGGCAATGGTGCGGTGTGAGTCGGCAAAGACCATACCGTGGCCGGGGAAATGCTTCAGCGTTTGGGCCACCTCGTCCACGTTGGCCCCCAACGCCACCACCACGTGGTCGGCAACAACACGAGGATCGGTCGAGAAAGAGCGGGAGTGGATGTAGGCACCCGAGCCACCGCTCACATCGGCAACGATCCCAAAGTTCACGTTCGCACCAGCTTTGTCGACGAGTTGTTGGCGGGCAAGAAACGCTTCCGCCGTGTCCGCGACACTCCCCGCTCCCAACACCCGTGCCCCCGGGAACTGGTCCCCCGAAATTCTCGCCACCGGGGACCCTTCCTGGTCCACCGCCATGATCAGCGGGAACTCGGATCCTTCATGAATGGCAGAAATGAGATCGCGGATGGCAAAAGTGTCACCCGCGAGATTGCTCTGCGTGAGCAGAAAACCAGAGGCTGGAATACGGCGCAGAAAAGCTTGGTGAAGGGTGGGGTCCATTCCCGGCACTGTGACGACCAAAAGCCCGGCCAGTTTGGTGCGCAAATCCATTGCCGCAATCGCGGCCGCGACACCATCGCCACCAGGGGCTGGAGTCTGGGGTTCCACCGGTACCGGTGCGGGCTCGCTCGGGGTTGTTTCTGAGGGCGAAAGCTCCAAGACAACAGGCTCCAGGGGGGCGTTAGCTTCTATCGCCGGAAGAGTGCACGCACCGAGGAGGGCAACAATCACGGCCACCACCCCCACCACAGGTGGGCGGTGTGCTGTTGTGCTGCGCCGTATTGCCCTCACACAAGGAGAGTAGTCGGCAAAACTTCAGGAGTCATGAGGCCGGCGGGCAGCCGGCTTTTAGGGCGCCGCGACCGCTGCGCTGACCGCGGACTTTCTCAACCGAGTGTCAGAGGTGGCTCGTGTGGCGGAAACCCTGGCCGTAGTCTTTCATCATGAAACTTCCTTCCCCCACGATTCTCGACCCAAACTCTGTTCCCGTTTTGTCTTGGGGAATCATCGGCCCCGGCGCCATCGCCGAAGTTTTTGTTGGGTCCGTTCAGAAACACACGGCCCAAAAAGTGGTGGCTGTTGCGTCCAGGACTCCCGGACGTGCCGCCTCATTTGCCACCCTGTTTTCGATCCCCCACGTGGCCCACGATTATGACGAGCTGGTGGCGAGGGCGGACGTGGACGCCATATACGTTGCCAGCTACCCTAAGGACCACTTTGCCCACGCAATGCTGGCAATAGCCGCCGGCAAACATGTCCTGGTCGAAAAGCCCATCACCTTTCACGCCCACGAGGCGGAACAGATTTTTGCGGCGGCCGAGGCGGCAGGGGTGTTTGCCATGGAGGCGATGTGGACCAGGTATTTGCCGCAATCCACCCTCCTCCAACAGCTCCTCGCCGAGGGCTCCTTGGGCACACCAGAACTGTTTGTGTCGCAGTTTTGCACTGACAACAGAGCTGTGGAGCGTCTGTGGACTAAGGGTGGCGGGGGGATCTTATTTGATATGGGGATTTACTCGGTAGCCATGGCCCAGCAGTTTTTGGGAAACCCCGAAACAGTATTTGCCCGCGGTCGGGTTCGCCCAGACGGCATTGACGAAGAATGCTCTGTGTCCCTGACCTACAGCTCTGGCGCCCGTGCAGAGCTGGTCATTTCGGGTATCGCCTCGTTACCCCAACTAGCGAGCTGTTCGTTTGAAAACGCGCAGATCGCTATTCACGCACCCTTTTTCGTGCCCTCCGGTGTGACACTGTCGAATAAAGAGTTTTATCCGACCTCAGAGACGTGGCGGGATGAAACTGCCGTCAACGGTCACGAAGGCTTGAGTTATCAAGCCACCGCATTTGCCTCTTACGTGGGGGAGGAGCGTGGGGAATCCCCCGTTCACACCCGAGCAGACACCATCGCCACCATTGCGCTGATGGAAGACATTGCACTTCAGATTGGCGCCTCCACTTCTTAGGCTGCTCGCCCCACGGCGGAAAAATCACCGGAGGGGTTGTCTTTAGTGTCGACATTGTGGGGTCGATTTTCTGAGAGTATTAAGAGTTGGTCTTTGTTAGAACAAACATGAGCGAAGGAGCTCCCATGGCAGCACCACTGAGAGTTGGCCTGATTGGGTCGGGACGTATTGGTCAGGTTCACGCTACGAGCGTGCACAACCACTCCGCCACAGTTCTTCATCGCGTTGCCGATGTTTTTCTTGACAGCGCTAAAGAAACAGCGGAACGTTTCGGCGCTGAAGCCTCCGCAAACCCGGATGACATGTTTGAGACAGGCGATATCGATCTCGTCATCATCGCCTCCCCTACGTCCACCCACATTGACCTCATCGAGAAGGCAATTGACGCGGGCATTCCTGCACTGTGTGAAAAGCCCATTGATTTAGACATCACCACCGTTGATCAGCTCCGTGAGAAGGCCAACCACACCGACGTTCCCATCGGTTTGGGATTCAACCGGCGCTTTGACCCCCACTTCGCCGCCGTGAAAGCTCGGGTAGACGCCGGTGACATTGGTGCCCTCGAACAGCTCATCATCACCAGTCGCGACCCAGCACCCGCCAGCACCGAATACCTCGCCGTTTCGGGGGGAATTTTCCGGGACATGACCATTCACGACTTCGATATGGCGCGGTATTTCATCCCCAATATTGTGTCGGTGACCGCCCAGGGCTTCAACCAGTTTTCGGAAGACATCAAAGGGCTTGGCGACTACGACTCCACTGCTGTGGTGTTGCGGGGGAGCAACGACGAACTCGTTCTGATTAGCAACTCACGCCACGCGGCACACGGTTTTGACCAGCGCCTTGAAGCGTTTGGTACTGCGGGGATGCTGCGGGTGGAGAACGTCACCGACACCAACGTTCTGCACTACACGGCAGACCAGGTCGAAGCCAAAGAGCCGTATCAAAACTTCTTCTTACAGCGCTACATGGCTTCTTACCTCAACGAGTTGGATGAGTTCCTGAAGAAGATCAAGGGAGAGAAGTCCCACTCCCCCACCTTCGAAGACGGCCGGATGGCCCTCGTGTTGGCGAATGCCGCGACCGAATCTGCGGCATCGGGAACCACAATTACGCTGTCGGTCTGACTAGAGGAATTTGTTAATACAAACTAGACTGGTCGGGTACCTATCACGGGAGTAACAGCAATGACCATCGGCATCGACCACGAGCATCTTGACGTGCTCACCATGGGTCGCGTGGGCATTGATCTTTACCCCCTGCAACAAGGGGTAGGGCTCGAAGACGTCACCAGCTTTGGCAAATTCTTGGGCGGCTCACCCACCAACGTGGCCGTGGCTGCGGCGCGTTACGGTCACTCTTCCGCGGTCATCACCCGCACCGGGGCGGACCCACTAGGTCTTTTCGTTCGCAACGAACTCGAACGGCTCGGCGTGAGTGCTCGCTACGCCACCCCCATTGAGGGAATGAAAACCCCCATCGTGTTCTGTGAGATTTTTCCTCCCGACAACTTCCCGCTCTATTTTTACCGCGACCCGGTGGCCCCCGACCTGCTGATCGAAGCCGGGGATCTTTCTAAGGCAGCCATCACAGGTGCAGCAATCTTCTGGGCGACAGTCACGGGCTTGACCCGGGAACCCAGTCGCTCCGCCCACCTCCACGCCTTAGAAACCCGTGCACGAAAATCCCACACCATTCTTGACCTGGACTATCGGGCCGAATTGTGGGATTCCCCCGAAGAAGCGACGAAACACGTGGGTGAAGCACTCCAACACGTCACCATCGCTATCGGAAACGCAGAAGAATGCAACATTGCGGTGGGGGAAACGAACCCGGACAGAGCTGCGGATGCGCTTCTCGAGCGGGGCGTCGAAATTGCGGTGGTGAAGCAAGGCCCGAAAGGTGTTTTGGCAAAAACTTCGGAACACCGGTATGAGGTGACACCCTTCGCCATTGACGTTGTTAACGGCCTCGGCGCCGGGGATGCTTTTGGTGGGGCCTTCTGCCACGGGCTTCTCTCCGGGTGGGACCTGGAGAGAATTCTAAAATTCTCCAACGCTGCGGGAGCCATTGTCGCCGGCCGTTTGGAATGTTCCACCGCGATGCCTTTTGAAGATGAAGTTCTGACAGCACTGGAGAAAAACAATGCCTAACCTGGATTTTGACGCGCTACGGAACACGCGCGCAACACACCCCGAAGCAGTCCAGACCGCTCTGAACAATCGTTCACAGCGTGAGCTACTCGGTGATGATGGAAAACTCATGCTGGTGGCAGCCGACCACCCCGCCCGCGCGGCACTGGGGATCGGCCAAGAAGCCATGGCGATGGCTGACCGTGAGGACCTCCTCCACCGTCTGGCGATCGCTCTGGAAAACCCCGGTGTTGATGGTGTCCTCGCCACCCCCGACATCATCGATGATTTGGCTCTCCTAGGTTTGCTGGACAACAAAATTGTGGTGGGTTCGATGAACCGCGGAGGACTTCGCGGAGCAGTCTTTGAAATGGACGACCGTTTTGGCGCCTACTCGGTAGATTCCATCGTTCGCGCACGGCTCGATTTCGCCAAAACTTTGACCCGCATTAATTTCCAGGACGCCGGAACCGCAGAAACCCTGTCTGCTACCGCACGCGCCGTGGATGATGCGGTTGCTGCGAAACTCCCCATCATGATCGAGCCCTTCATCAGTGAACGGGTGGAAGGAAAGATAGAAAATAATCTTTCCTTAGAAGCCGTCATTCAATCGGTGGCCATTGTTGCGGGTCTGGGTGGCTCGAGCGCCTACACCTGGCTAAAAATCCCCTACATTGCCGAAATGGAGAGGGTGATGAAATCCACCACTCTGCCCACCCTGATTTTGGGGGGCGACAGAGTTGGGGACATCCAGTCGCTATTTGATGACTGGACCACAGCACTCACGATTCCTGGAGTGAGAGGGCTTGTGGTCGGTCGAAGCCTTCTCTACCCCACCTCCGGAAACACCGAAGAAGCTATTGCCCGCGCCGTAAACATCGTCCACGGACCCTAAGTCCACTAAAGAGAGGACCAGCCCATGAGCCAGCCCGTGATTAACCACTATGTCGGTGGCAGAGAATTTGTTGGAGAGTCTGAGAGGTTCGCCGACGTTTTTGACCCCGCGCGCGGGGTTGCAACAAAATCGGTTCGTCTTGCCACCGCGGAAGACCTCGATGCAGCCGTCCAGGTTGCCCACACCGCTTTTGCCAGCTGGTCGGTCATGTCGCTGACAAAACGCGTGAATATTGTGTTCAAGTTTCGTGAGCTTCTCGAGGCCCGTAAACACGAGCTCGCCGAGATCATCACCGAAGAACACGGCAAGGTGCTTTCGGACGCTTTGGGTGAAATCAACCGCGGGCAAGAGGTCGTCGAGTTTGCGTGCGGACTCCCCCACCTCCTCAAAGGCGATTTCTCCCTCAACGCTTCGACCAATGTCGACGTTTATTCTCTGAAACAACCCCTCGGTGTTGTGGGAATTATTAGCCCGTTCAACTTCCCCGTCATGGTGCCCATGTGGTTCTTCCCGGTCGCCATTGCCGCTGGCAACACGGTCGTGCTGAAGCCCAGCGAAAAAGACCCTTCCGCTTCACTCTGGATCGCTGCCCTCTGGAAAGAGGCGGGACTTCCCGATGGAGTCTTCAACGTGGTCCACGGGGACAAAGTGTCCGTCGATGCCCTGTTGGACAACCCCCACGTGCAGTCCATCTCCTTTGTCGGTTCCACCCCCATCGCACAGTACGTCTACGAAAAGGGGGCAGCAAACGGTAAGCGGGTTCAGGCCCTGGGTGGCGCAAAGAATCACATGCTTGTCCTCCCCGACGCTGATGTGGAACTGGCCGCTGACTCTGCCATTAATGCGGGCTTTGGTTCCGCAGGTGAGCGGTGCATGGCTATTTCCGTGGTCGTTGCCGTCGACCCCATAGGGGACGAACTGGTGGCTGCCATCGCCGACAAAATGACATCCATTCGCGTGGGTGATGGCAAGAAATCTTCCGACATGGGTCCTTTGGTGACGCTAGCCCACCGCGACAAGGTTGCCTCCTACCTCGAGATTGCCGAAAAAGATGGTGCAACCATCGTGGCCGATGGCCGAAACGTCGAACCTGACGGCGACGCCGCAGGCTTCTGGTTGGGACCCACCCTGATTGATCATGTGCCCACAAGCTCACCGGTGTACCAAGAGGAAATCTTTGGTCCCGTTCTCTCCGTGGTTCGCGTGAAGTCGTATGAAGAGGGTGTCACCTTGATTAACGAGGGTGCTTTCGGAAATGGGACCGCAATTTTCACCAACGACGGCGGTGCGGCCAGGAAGTTCGTGACCGACATCCAGGTCGGAATGGTCGGAGTGAACGTTCCCATCCCCGTGCCAATGGCCTACTTCTCGTTTGGTGGCTGGAAGCAGTCACTCTTCGGTGATTCCCGTGCCCACGGGGAAGAGGGTTTCCGATTCTTTACCCGCCAAAAAGTGGTGACATCACGGTGGTCTGACCCTAGCCACGGTGGATTAAACCTTGGCTTTCCCCAAAACTAAAACATGGCACGCGTAGCGATCACGGGCGGCACCGGCTTCCTCGGTAGCAACATTGCTGAGGTGCTCCAAACTGCGGGGCATGAGGTTCTGGTGTTAACCCGGAGCCCTCTCACGATGGAAGCACCCTGGCCTTACACGGTCGTTGACACCTCCCATCTGGACGCCCTCACCGAGGCCGTCCAGGGGCAGGATGCCATCATCCACACGGCGATCGCCAATGATTTCCAACGCCTCGACTCACAACAGGCGTATGCCGCATATCCGGGCCTCACCTCCACGGTGACCCGGGCCGCCCTCTCGGTGGGGGCGCAACCGCTCTACATCTCCACCGATTGGGTGATGGAGGGAACCTCTCCTCGCACCCTGGAATCAAGTTACGGCCGCCCCGTGAACACCTATGGGTTCCTGAAGGCACTCGGGGAACAGGTCGTTCGCGACCTCGCCCCCGACACCGGAGCAATCTGCCGCATCGGCGGGGTGATGGGCTCTCACCGCCTCCAGGCCGCCCTCCCACGCGAACAAGATGTGGGATTCGGGTATTTCGTCTCCACTTTGGTGGACACACTCCGAGCCGGGAAACCGTTTGTCGTTTTTGATGGCGAAGGGGTTAACCTTCGTGCCACACCCTCACTGACATCGGAGATTGCTGCCACCCTGCACAGGATTATTGACACAAAAGCTTCAGGATGTTTCCACGTGGTGGCAGATGATGCTATTTCCCGCCACGATCTGGCACTTTTAGCCTGCGACGTCTTCGGTCTTGACCCCGAGTTGATTCGGTTGGGACCGCCCGAGGATTCTCAACGCTTTGCGGAACCCGTGCCGGTGGACACGTCGTTGGATAACACCCGGGTGAAACAAGAACTTGGCATTGGGCCAGTGAGTGTTCGAGATCTACTCGAAGCATTCAAGGCCGAAGCGGACGGCGGTTTGCACCCCGTCTCCTCACTACGCTGAGAAGGCGGGGTGTGCTCCGTTAGTCCGTTCGCACCATCTGGATTTCGCGGGTGAGAGCATCGAGCTCCGCACCACCGGCCATCTCTTTGGTGAGCTCATCGAGGTCCACTTTGGCCCGCTCAAACTCGTTGGCGAGATGCCCGCGGTTCAAGAGGTAGAAGAAGTCCCCCACAAGGAAGGCGTGGTGAGGGTTGTGAGTGATGAACACCACTGACACGCCACGATCTTTGGCGGCCAACACATACTTCAACACGATGCCCGACTGACGCACTCCGAGCGCCGAGGTGGGCTCATCCAGGATGAGCACCTTCGCACCGAAGTAGATCGCACGTGCAATGGCAACAGCCTGTCGCTCTCCACCGGAGAGGGTACCAATGGGCTGTCCTGTATCGCGAAGGTCAATGCCCATTTCGAGCAACTGCACTTTTGCGAGGTCTTTCATCTTTTTCGTGTCAAGGCGACGCAGTGGACCCCACCCTGTAGTGATTTCGTTCCCAAGGAAGAAGTTTCGCCACACCGACATCAGAGGGATGGTGGCGAGATCTTGGTAGACCGTCGCAATCCCTTTGGCGAGCGCGTCACGAGGTGAGTCGAAGGACACTTCTTCACCTTCGACCTCATAGACACCGCTGGAGGGCTTGTGAACTCCCGACAGAGTCTTGATCAGAGTGGATTTACCCGCCCCGTTGTCACCCAAAATGCAGGTGACCTGTGCTTTTCGAACTTTGACGGAGACCTCGGCAAGCGCAATAACGTTTCCAAAGGACTTGCCGACATTCTTTAGTTCCAGCGCCATTTCAGTCATCGTCGCGCACCTTTCGCTCTATTTCCGATAAACGTGTTGGTGAGGACCGCGGCCAGCAGGATGACTCCAATAAAGGTCCACCGCCAGTCCTGATCCCAGAGGGCGTAGGGAATACCGATATCGGCGATTCCCATGATGGCGGCTCCAATGGAGGCGCCAATGGCAGAGCCGGCACCACCCATCAGGAGGGTTCCCCCAACAGCGGCGGCGATGATGTAAAAGAATTCCATTCCCACACCCTGGCCAGCCTGCATCCCCTGGAGGCGAAGCACGAACATGATTCCTACGAAGGCTGCCGAGAGTGACGACATCATGAAGAGAATTATTTTGGTCCGGTCGACGGGCACGCCCGCGTTGCGGGCGGCAGTTTTATCCCCACCAGCGGCAAAAATCCAGTTCCCAAACTGTGTGCGGGTGAGCAACCAGGTGGCAAGAATTGTGGCGAGAATCCACCACAGGATGGAGATTTGAAAGTTCGAGGTCCCAATCATCAGCTTCGAGGCGAAGATGGCGTGCGCACCATCAAACCCGGCTGCGTCTTCAACATTGGCGACACGAACGGTGCCGGTGAGTTCTTTCGTCACCGCAAGGTTTGCTCCCCGGAGGACGAAGAAGGTTGCCAGGGTCACGATGAAGGACGGCAAGCCAGTTTTGACGACGACAAATCCGTTGATGAACCCCACGAGTGCGGCAAAGGCGAAAACGATGGGGATTGCCACCCACACATTTAAGTTGTATTCGGTAGTGAGCAACCCTGCAAGAAGTCCCGAGGTTCCCACCATGACACCGGTAGAGAGATCAAATTCTCCCCCGATCATCAGAAGGGCGACGAAGACAGCGATGATACCGATCGGTGCCGCGATGTCGGTCCACCCGGCGGTGCCGCCTACTGCGGCAAAGTTTCCTGTGGTGTCAACGCTCCAGAAAAGGAAGAAGATGACCGCTGCTCCGATGAGTGCGCCCAACTCGGGTCGCTGGAGCAATTTGGTGGCCAGAGATGTCTGTGCCACCCTTTCGTCTTTTATTTGAGTCGCCATTGTCTCGTTTTCTCTCAGGGGTGATAGTGGTCCACACCGCACGTGGGGAGGTTGCCTAAGGCTTTACCTTAGTCAACCCCCCCAGCGTGTGGATGGTGGTGACTAGCGGGTGCCCGCTGCTACCAATCCGATGACCTGATCAACGTTGCTTGCGTCAACGAATCCGGGTCCGGTGTACATCGGCAGTCCGCCACCCAAGGAGTGAGCGTTGGTGACGTTCAAGTACAACAAGACAACCGAGAGGTAGCCCTGTGCGTACTGCTGCTGGTCAATGGCGAAGGACATGTCTCCCGCAGAAATTGCGTTCAATGCGTCCTCAGACATGTCGACGGTTCCAATCTGGATGTCGCGACCCAGGTCCTGAACGGCGGGCAGAACAGCCTTGGCTGCGATGTCAGCGTTCAAAGCAAAAACAGCGTCGATTGTGGGGTCTGCTTCGAGAGCAGCCTTAATCTTGGCGGAAGCTGCGGTGAGGTCCTGGAGGCCACCATCGAGGTTGAAGTCGGTGACGGTACCGGTGGAGGTTTCACGTGCTCCAGCGCAACGGTCGGTCAGGCCGACGTTAGCTGCTTCCTGGATGGGGCAGAGAATGTTGGTTGCGCCCAGGTCGTTGAAGCGCAAACCGGCTTCACGTCCTGCCACAATTTCATCCTGACCCACGTGGGTGAAGGCGCCCAGTGACTTGAACACATCAGAACCAGAGTTCATCGTCACGGTTGGGATACCAGCGGCAGAAACGGCAAGCATGGCCTGCTCAATTGCGCCGGGGTCTGGTGCTGATGCTGCAACGCCGCTACAGCCTGCAGAGATTGCACCATCAATGATGGCTGCCTGACGAGCGGAGTCGTTCGTCGAGCCCTGGTAGTCAACGGTGATGCCGAGGTCTTCTCCGGCTTTTTCTGCGCCAGCCTGTGCGACTGACCAGAAGGTTCCACCGTCACCGTGAGTGTAAACACAGATCTTGATGTCACTGGTAGCAACAACTTCCGCTGCTTCCGTTTCGGTAGATGCCGTCTCTTCTGCCGTGCCACTATCTGCTCCCGCTGCACATCCAGCGAGAGTGAGAGCTGCAACACCAGCGAGAGCGGCGAATTTAATAATGTTCAAAATACTGCCTCTCATCCTTGAGTTACTCATTGTTAGGACGCACCAAATCTGGTGCGTTGAATCACATTATCGACTTTGTCATGACAAAAAACGTGCCATTCCGATAGATGTTACCAAATAGTAACAACATAAATTTCATCGGTGATATCAAAAAAAGCCCGTAGGAGAGGCGAAGGAGGGTGGCGGCTGCGCCACCAGGAACCTTTACAAAGGGCACGAATTGTGAGGGTACAGGCTCTGGGTTCACCATTTTTGCCCCTAGACTTTGTTCTAACAAAGAAGTTTCCTGCGGTGAATGGAGCAAATTGTGGTGACCACCGGGCTACTGATCAATGGCGAGTGGAGGCAGCACTCCTCCTCAGAGGTGCACACCGTTCTCTCCCCTTTCTCCGGTGACGCCTTAGGCGAAATCGTCCTTGCCACCACAGACGATGTCGATTCGGCCCTCGAGGCCGCCGTCTCCGGCGCAAAACTGTGGCGCAACACTCCCGCCCACCAGCGGGGGGCCATCCTGATGGAAGCTGCCCGCATCGCCGACACCCGCACGGAAGCCCTCGCACACACCATCAGTAGCGAAATGGGCAAAAGTATTCGCGAAGCACGGGGAGAAGCCTCCCGAGCTGGGGAAATCATTCGCCTCTCCGCATTCGAGGGCTCCCACCGATACGGTGACTCCCTCCCGCTGGACGCAAACATGGGAACCGGTTTCGACAAGATTGGCTTCACTCTCCCGCAACCCGTGGGCGTCGTGGTCGCCATCACCCCCTTCAACTACCCCTCACTCCTGGTGCTTCACAAGGTTGGGCCAGCACTGGCCGCCGGTAATGCCGTGCTCCTCAAACCCGCCCTGCAGGCTCCCCTCACGGCAATTGCTTTGGTTCAGTGCTTCCTTGACGCCGGGGTCCCTGCCGGGGTCATCGGTCTGGTTAACGGTTCAGGGCGCACGCTCGGTGGCGCTTTGGTCGCCGACACACGCGTCAACAAAGTCTCGTTCACCGGATCAACCGCGGTGGGGGAAGAAATAACCAGAATTGCGGGCGTAAAAAAGCTCTCACTCGAACTTGGCGCCTCATCACCGGTCATTGTCTCGCGGCACGCAGATCTAGAGCAGGCCGCCCACTCGATCGCCCTCGGCGGTTACGTGAACGCCGGCCAAGTCTGTATCGCTGCCCAGCGCATCATTGTGGACGCGGCAATTGAGGAAGAATTCCTCGCCATCCTGACCCCCAAGGTTGAGGCCATCACGGTGGGCAATCCCCTCGATGAGGACACCATGGTGGGGACGCTCATCACCGAGGCAGAAGCCCTCCGCGTGGAAAAAGCCATCGCCGACGTCGTCGCCGATGGCGCACGACTCGTCACGGGCGGGTCACGGGATCGCACCATTCTGATGCCGGCCATTGTGGCCAATGTGCCGGGCGATCACGCTTTTGCGCAAGAAGAGCTTTTTGGCCCCGCCGTGTCCATCACCACGGCCACCGATTTTTCTCACGCTCTCGAGCTTGCTAACTCCACCCGATATGGCCTGGGCGCCGGGGTTTTCACCCACGACCACGATGAATCCATTCGAGCGATGCGGGACGTTGATTCGGGAATTGTCCACATCAACTGGACGCCCCTGTGGCGGGCAGATCTGATGCCCTACGGGGGAGTCAAATCCAGTGGGATCGGTAAAGAAGGCGTGAGGACGACCGTGAGTGAAATGACGGATTGGAAAACTGTCATTATGCATTCGCGGGTTTAGCATCACAACAACGGGTGAAGGGAAAGAGGAAACGCTATGAAAGGCCAATCAGGAGAAACCATCCGACTCACCGTGGCGCAGGCCATTGTGAAATACATTTCCGTGCAGTACTCCGTCGCTGATGGTGAGCGAAAACGCTTCATCCCTGCAGCACTCGGAATTTTCGGACACGGCAACGTCGCCGGTCTCGGTCAAGCACTCGACCAGTACAGCGATGATCTGCCCTTCGTTCAGGGCCGCAACGAACAGGGTCTCGCACACGCGGCGATCGGCTTCGCCAAAGCCTCGCGCCGCCATCAAACTTTGGCGGTCACCGCCTCCATTGGTCCCGGGGCAATGAACCTGATCACCCCGGCAGCATTAGCCACCGTTAATCGGCTTCCCGTTTTGTTACTTCCGGGCGACACCTACGCCACCAGGCGACAAGGCCCCGTCTTGCAGCAGCTGGAGCGCCCGGGCGAACCAGAAGTGACCGTCAATGACGCGTTTCGACCCATTTCCCGTTTTTTTGATCGAATTAGCCGCCCCGAGCAAATTTTGGTCGCATTACCCCAGGCTTTCCGGGTGCTCGCAAGCCCCTCGGACACGGGTGCCGTGGTGCTGTCGCTCCCCCAAGATGTCCAATCCCACGCGTTTGATTACCCGGTGGAATTCTTCGCCGAACGGGAGTGGATTATTCGCCGGCCCAGCCCCGACGCGGAAGAAATTGCATCGGTTGCGGCGATGATCGCGAAGGCATCCAAGCCGCTGATTATTGCCGGTGGCGGAATCCACTATTCCGGCGCCACCGCCGAGCTGGAAGCTCTCGCCAATGCCACCGGTATTCCGGTGGCAGAAACTTTTGGTGGCAAGGGTGCCATTCAAAACCCAGGCCCGTGGCACCTTCACGGTATTGGGCTCGAGGGAACCCCCCACACCAACGTGCTGGTGGGGGAAGCCGATCTGATTCTCCATGTGGGAACCCGCCTCGGGGACTTTGCGACAGGGTCTCAGTCTGTCTTTCACAACCCCGATGTGAAATTTGCCTCCATCAACGTCACCGAGCACGATGGCATCAAACAGGGTGCCACCACCGTGGTCGCCGACGCCAAAAAAGCTCTGAGTGCCCTCACCGAGGAGTTGGGGAGCTACCGTGTTCCCGGTGCCTGGTCTAGCCGAATCACCGGGCTGATGGACGAATGGGCAACACTGCGGATGGCGGCCCTTGACCCCCTCCCCGTTTTTGATCAGAGCACCCTAGAGGGATCAGAACCCACCGACGCCATCTTGACCCAGGCTCAACTGATCGGGCTCATGCAGGAAACTTCGCAGGAGGGCGACATCATCATTGCCGCGGCCGGAGGACCCCCCGGGGACCTCCAAAAGGCGTGGGATGCAACACAGGGTCGCCACTGTCACCTGGAATTTGGTTTCTCCTGCATGGGGTATGAAATCCCCGCCGCCATTGGAGTGCGGTGGGCAACACCGGATCCCCACACCCGAGTCCTCAGTTTCATCGGGGATGGCACCTTTGTGATGGCCCCCACGGAGCTAGTCACCGCGTGCCAAGAGAACTTGCCACTCACGATTGTGGTCGCCGAAAATCACGGGTACCAGGTAATTCGACGTCTTCAAATGTGGCGCTCCGGTTCTCACTTTGGTAACGAGTTCCGCTACCGCCAAGGGACAGACATGGTGACGGAGAACAGTCCCGGACGTTTAGAAGGCGACTACCTTGACATCGATATTGTGAAAATGGCGGAAGGTATGGGAGCGAAAGCTCTCCGCCCGGTTTCGGCGACGGAGGTTCGCGCCGCCCTGGTAGAAGCCCGAGATCACGACGGCCCCGTCGTGATTGTGGTGCCCACAATCCCCCACGCAAACCTTCCCAGTTCCGAAGTATGGTGGGATGTGGCTCCCGCTGAAGTCTTCACCCAACCTTGGATCACCGAGAAACGCGAAGAGTATGAAGCCGGTCTGGCCACTCAGAAGTGGCACGGATGAATAACGCGCCGGCGGTAGAGAGGCTCCGCAAAGCCCTTGGCGGAGCAGAGTTGAGCCCCGGAACCTTTCTGGGCTTAGCGAGTCCCACCGCGATTGAAGTGGCAGCTCTTGCCGGGTGCGACTGGGTGGTGCTGGATTTGGAACACGGCGGCAGCACGCTGGAGCATGTGGGTCAGAATGTCCAGGCGGCCAACGCCGCCGGTATTGGTCTGATCGTGCGAGTACCACAACCCGAACGCGCGGTTGTGGGGTGGGTTCTGGATCAAGGTGTGGGAGGCGTCATGCTCCCCCGGATTGAATCACTCGACCACGCCCGCGAAGTCACCACATACTGTGACTACCCGCCAACAGGACAGCGGGGGGTTGCCTCCTACACCCGCAGCGCCGGTTGGGCACGCTACTCTGCCAGCTCCACCGCCCGAGGGGTCTGCATGATTCAGATCGAAACTCAGGGTGCCCTCGACAGCGTTGAGGCTATTGCCGCACTGCCCGGGGTGGATTCGCTGTTTATTGGCCCACTCGACCTCTCTTTCGCGTTGGGTGTCCCCGAAGATTTTGATCACCCCACCTTTGTGGCGGGCTTCACCCGGGCGGTGGCGGCGGCTAAGACTGCCGGAGTATCCGTAGGCTCGCTCATTTCTGACCCCCAGAGGATTCCCTCAATGCAGGCGTACGGTGTTGATTTCTTAGCGCTGGGCTCCGATGCGCTGGCACTGCGACGGGGGCTCAGCGATCAGGTTGCCGCCCTCACGACACATCCCCCCGAGGCGTAGGCAGGCACCATGGCACACAACTCTGACGCGTTGCCGATTGTGGTGGGCCTTGGCGATGTTGATCCCTCCAGCGTGAACCCTGCGCTCGAGGGGGTCGCGCGCTTCGTGAGAGAGCCTGAGGCGAAAGACCTTGCCCACGCTGTTGGGGCCATTGTGCGAGCCCACGTGAACGTGGACCACGGGCTCTTTGAGCAAATGCCCCAGCTGAAAGTCCTCGCCCGCACCGGGGTCGGTACCGAGCGTGTGGATCTCAGCGAGGCGGCACGGCGGGGCATCCCCGTCGTCATCACCCCCGGGTCAAACACCACCGCGGTTGCCGAAGGTTCCCTGGCGCACCTGTTGGCGCTGACGAAGTCTCTGAGCCCACTCACCGCGCTCGTGCGGGAGGGGCGGTGGAGCGAACGCGCCTCCGTCACGGTGGGCGACCTGGCCGGAGGGACACTCGCGATTCTCGGATACGGTCGAATCGGGCGGCGGGTTGCCGGCTTAGCCGGGGCCTTTGGTATGTCCTGCCTCGCCTACGACCCCTACGTTGACTCCGCGGACATCCCCCTGGCGGCCACCTTGGAAGAAGCGGTGGCGACCGCTTCCCACATCACCGTTCATTTGCCAGCGACCCCGGAAACGGCGGGGCTTATCAACCGTGAACTCATTTCTACCTTCCAACCCGGCACAATTCTCGTGAACCTAGCGCGGGGTGAAGTACTCGACCTGGATGCAGCGCTCTGGGGGCTAAACGTGGGTCACCTTGGCGGAGTTGGCCTCGACGTTTTTGATGCAGAGCCCCCAGCGCCCCACCCACTTTTTGATCACCCGCAGGTGATCCTCTCCCCCCACGTGATGGGTCTCACCACCCAGAGCACAGCAGAAACTTTCCGGCAAGCAGCGCTTGGCGTCGCTGATGTCCTGTCAGGCCGGAAACCAGCCCACCAGGCTGCCCCTTAGACATCCTTAGAATGGAGACCACCATGTCACGTGTTCGTATCGCTGCCGCCCCCATTTCCTGGGGTGTGTGTGAAGTTCCCGGTTGGGGCCACCAAATGGGGCCTGACCGCGTCCTCAACGAGATGGCATCACTGGGTCTTGAGGCAACAGAATTTGGACCGCTGGGTTTTCTTCCCGAAGATGCCGAAGGGCGAAAAGCGACGTTGGCCCGGCACAACATGAAAGCGGTCGGCGGTTTTGTCCCCGTGGTCCTGCATGACCCCGACGTTGACCCGATGCCAGCGATTAATACCGAGCTGGAAGCGTATGTGGCGGCCGGCGCAGAAGTGCTTGTCCTGGCAGCACAAACCGGCCTGGAAGGCTACGACGCAGCAAAACCGGAAATGACGGAAGCCCACTGGGACACCATGGCGAAAAACTTGGCAGCAATCGAGGCGCGCGCAGCAGAAGTTGGGGTGACCGCCGTCATCCACCCTCACGCCGGCACCATGGTGGAAACCTGGGCTGAGGTTCAGCAGGTGCTCGCGCGCACCACAATCCCGTTCTGCCTGGACACCGGCCACATGTGGATTGGCGGAACAGACCCGGTGGATTTTGCCCGTAATCATGGCGACCGGGTAGGTCACGTGCATTTCAAAGATGTGCACCTATCGGTGGCCCAGAAAGTCAGGGATGGCGAGCTGTCCTACTACGACGCTGTCGTCGAGGGCCTGTATGCACCACTCGGGGGTGGTGACGTCGATGTTAAAGGCATCATCAAGGCCCTCGTGTCCCAGGGCTACCGGGGATGGTTTGTCCTGGAACAAGACCTGGTGATGACCGAAGAACCCGTTGAAAAGGGTGGCCCCATCCTGGATGCCGCCACCAGTGTTGAGTTTTTGCGGTCCGCTGCGGCCGAAGCGGTGGCGTCATGACCCAGTGGTTCTATCCTCGAGGCACACTCCGGCGCGGACCGTGGGAAACGGTGGTGGATGCCGAACTCCCCGGGTGGAAGCACACCGGAATGCGCATTGCCGACTCGGTGGATGCCGCCCGGTTTGAGATTGCTCCAGACGGTATCGAACGGGTGATTTATGTGCTGAAAGGTGCCGGGGCAGAAGTGACGTACACGCTGGCGGGCTCTGACACCGCGGAAACAGTGGAGATTAGTGGCCGGGAATCGGTCTTCCACGGGGCTGTCGATTACCTGTACCTGCCGATCAACACGGATATTGTGATCCGACCTCACGGTCGCGTCATGGTGGTGGAGGCTGTGGCTAGCGTGGCCAAACCTGTTCAGTTGCGAAAAGCCGCCGATGTTCCCCGCCTCCTGCGCGGTGGTGGTCGATCTACGCGCCAAATTCACGACTTTGGTGGCGAGGAACATCTTGATGCCGACCGCATGATTGCGGTGGAAGTCCTGGTTCCTGCCGGAAACTGGTCCGGAATTCCCACGCACAAACACGACACCTATATTCCCGGTGTCGAATCAAACCTCGAAGAGGTGTACTACTTCGAGGTCGCGTGCGACCGCGCCTATCAGCCGTCTGGGGAAACCCACCCGCTCGCCTATTTCCGGGGTTACAGCTCCGACGAACGCGAATTTGATGAACTGCTGGAAATTCATTACGGCGACGTGGTGTTGGTTCCCTATGGTTTCCACGGCCCCGCAGCCGCCATGCCCGGTTATGACCTCTACTTCATGAATGTCATGGCGGGGCCTGACCCTGACCGGACCTGGAAAACCACAGATGACCCACAACATGTGTGGATCAGGGACACCTGGGAGGCAGAAGGCACCGACCCCAGGCTTCCCTATCTGGCCTAATCAGCGGTGAACACGCAGCCCTGGTGGCATCCGGATAGCATGTGCCCATGTTGATGGACGAGGCGATCGCCAAGCGTGGTCTGCAGTCCTTTCGTGAACTTCATGCCTGGTCCATCCAGCACCCTGATGACTTTTGGCATCAGGCCTGGGATGACTTAGGAATTGTGGGAGATCGCGGTGTGCGCATCTCCACGGGTTCCGGTTTCCTTGACACCCAGTGGTTTCCCGACGCATCACTCAATATTGCGGAAACCCTCTTGGACGGTCCACTGGAGGACGAAGTATTGGTGTCGTGGTCTGAGGACCAAGCCCGAGTTTCCCTAACCCGCGCTGAGCTGCGGGGTGAAGTTGCCGCCTGTGCCGAGGCGATGAGGGCCGCCGGGATTGTCCCCGGTGACCGCGTTGCCGCCTGGATGGGGAACACCCCCGAAACCGTCATTTTCGCACTCGGTGCCCTCACCCTTGGGGCGGTGGTCGGCACAGCCTCCACCGATTTTGGTCCCGCCGCGCTCCTTGATCGTTTTGGGCAAATCGAACCACGGCTGCTGTTGGTGTCCGAAACCTCCCAGTACGGGGGGAAAAGATACGACCTTTCGGAAAAAATTGCCGACGTAGTAGCCGGGCTTCCTTCCCTTATTGCCACCATCACGGTGGGGACAACCACGAAGGGTCAGTCCTTTGAGGAATGGTTACGCCCCCATCGTGGGAGCACTCTGCGGTTCACCCGGCTGAGCTTTGACCACCCCGGTTTCATCCTGTTTTCCAGTGGAACGACCGGGCAACCAAAATGTATTGTTCACTCTGCCGGTGGTGTCCTCCTGAAGGTGTTAAGCGAGCAGGGTTACCACCTTGATATTCGCGCGAAGGATCGTGTGCTCTACGCCACCACCTGTGGCTGGATGATGTGGAACTGGCTGGTGTGTGGTTTAGGTCGGGGCGCCACCATCATCCTTTTTGAGGGCAGCGTCGTGTATCCCGAAGCCGATCGCCTGTGGTCTCTTGTCGAGGAGGAGAAGCTCACCTTTTTAGGTGTTTCCGCGGCGCTTCTTGATTCATGGCGAGGGTCATCTCTCACCCCCCGGCACCACCGTGACGTCAGTACCCTGCGCACGGTGGCCTCCACCGGGTCACCACTCTCCCCCGAGTGCTTCGACTGGGTTTTAGACGCCGTCTCGCCCGATATTGCGGTGGCATCAATTGCGGGGGGAACAGACCTGTGCGGCTGTTTAGTGCTGGGGGTCGCTAGTGAACCGGTCCCCCGTGGCGAAATTCAGGGCCCAGCATTGGGCCTTGATGTCTCCGTGCTTCGCTTAGATGGTTCCCCCGCCGACGTGGGCGAGGAGGGGGAACTTGTCTGTCGGACACCGTTCCCCACCGTTCCGCTGAAGTTTTGGGGCGATGAGGATGGCTCCCGTCTTCGGGCAACATATTTTGAGCGCTTCGAGGGCATCTGGGCACACGGTGATTTTGCGCGACGCACCCCTTCGGGCGGTTTTGAAATCTTGGGCCGACTTGATGCCACCCTCAATGTGAAGGGCGTGCGGATGGGAACAGCGGAGATTTATCGTGTTGTTCTTCAGATTGAGGCAATCACGGACGCCCTGGTGGTGGCAGAGCCCATCGGCACAGACTCACGCATGGTGCTCTTCGTGGTCACCAGAGACGCCCTCACCGATGAACTGGAATCCCGCATCCGCACGGCACTGCGCACCCAAGCAAGCCCTCGCCATGTTCCAGCCCTCATCGTGAAAACACCCGCCGTGCCCCGCACACGCAGCGGAAAAATGACCGAACTGGCAGTAGCCGACATTATTTCTCGCAGACCAGAGCGGGATACTTCAGCCCTCGCAAACCCCGAATGTCTCGAGTTTTATCGCCAGTGGGCCCGCACCTCAGAGCACTAACGCGGCGCTGGTGCTGTGGTGCCGCGGGTGACCAGCTGAGAGGCCACCCGGTCGTGGTGGGCCTGCGTCGTCGGAAACTGAATGCGATGAAGCAAACGTTGCGCTGCCCGTCGCCCCAAATCTGACAACGGTTGGGCGATAGAGGTCAAATTAATATTGCGCAACGCCCCCAAACTAATTCCGTCATAGCCGATCACGGAAATGTCTTCGGGGATGCGCAGTCCTGCGTCTTCCACCGCCGCAATGGCCCCCATTGCAGCAAAGTCATTGGCCACAAAAAATGCTGTGGGCTTGTTCAACAGCGCCGACTGGGCGGCCGCATACCCGGCGGTGTCGGTCAGACCACCCTCCACCACCACAACGCAGTCCCCTAGACCATGCCCCTGCATGGCCTCCCGATATCCTTGCGCGCGGGCGTGAGATACCGGATTATCTCCACCACTGAGGTGAACAATGTTGCGGTGCCCGTTCTGCACAAGATGGTCCACCGCAAGCTTTGCGCCCGCGACATCGTCATTACAGACCATGTCCATTCGAGCCACCGGGATGTCATCCCTGGTGACAGTGACGGTGGGGACCTCCGCAGCAATAGTGGCGAGAGTATCCGCGGAAAGTCGGTGGGAAATAAGAATCAGGCCTTCCACCTGAAACTGCAACAGCGTTTCAATCTCTGTTTGTTCCGCCAGGGGATCATCACCGCCGCTCACCAGCATCATGCTGAAACCTTCCGCCCGAACTTCGTCGCGAACAACGTCAAGGATTTCTGCGAACACCGGGTTGTGAAGATCGAGCACCAACACCCCAATGGTGCGGCTGCGCCGCACGGCCAAACTTCGGGCGGCCGCATTGGGTCGATACCCCAACTCGTTGGCTGCTTTGAGGATTCGCACCCGACTCTTGTCACTGACTTTGGGCGACCCTGATAGCGCCAGGGATACCAACGATTTGGACATCCCCGCGCGGGATGCCACATCGTGAATCGTGGGACGAGAAGCAGCCATTGTCTTAGCTGACCTTGGCGACCTCGACAGCTCGGCCGCTCTCAATTGATTGTTCGCAGGCAATCGCTACGCGCAAACTCTCCAACGCTGACTCTGGTGGGCACGGGTTCTCGATTTCTCCCGCGGCGAAGGAAACGAAAGCCTGTGTTTCATTCCGGAAAGCATCGCGGAACCGATCCACAAAGCCCTGGTAGGGGTTCCGATTCAGCGCCAGTTCGTCCTCCAACGCGTGGAGCGGGGTGCGAGTGTTGAGTCCCGCCGACAGGGAATCTTTAGAGCCGAAAGCTTCCATGCGAACATCGTGACCCAAAGCACCGTGGCGCGTGCCAGAAATCACCACCTGGACTCCACTCACCGTCACAATATTCATTGCGCTGACATCGGCATCATCGAATTCGGCGTAATCCTGGAATTCCCGCACCGCTTTGGTTGCATACACGGTGGCGATCTCGCTGCCGGTGATCCACCGCACAAGATCAAAGTCGTGGACGTGCATGTCGCGGAAGATACCCCCACTCCCCGCCATGAACTCTCGGGCACTGGGGGTCATATCGTGAGCTGTCATCGTCAGGGAATACAGCGTCCCCGCCCCTCCGGAGTGAATTGCTTCCTGCATGCCGCGAATGGCGGAATCAAAACGTCGTTGGAAACCAATTTGTAAGTCTGAACCGTGCGCGTGCGCAAGATCAATGGCCTCCTGTGTGCCGGCAAGGGTGAGGGCGATGGGTTTCTCACACAAAACCCGAAGCCCGTGGGGTAACACCCCACTCAACACTTCGTCGTGGGCGGTGGTTCCCACGGCCACCACAACAGCGTCGGCGACCTTGTCGAAAGCGTTGGCCCAGGGGAGGGAGCTGGCACCAAACTTCTGCGCCAAGTCTTTCGCTTTGTCTTCATTGCGATTAGTGACGATGACTTCGGTCACCCGCGGGTCTTGGGCGAGGTCTTCAACTCGAATAGCACCCATGCGTCCTGCGCCGATTACCAGTACCCGCATACCAACCCCTTTGTTAATATTCCACCGATGTTGCATCGTTCGTCCTCATTCTGCCATAATAATTGGAACGTTCCAACGAAGGGCCGAATGTGTCAGATTTTCTCTCCCGTGTGGCTTCTGCCCCCATTTCCTGGGGGGTCTGCGAAGTTCCCGGCTGGGGCACCATGCTTCCCAGCTCCCGTGTGCTGAAAGAAATGTCGAGTCTCGGCTTTGCCGCCACCGAACTGGGTGCCCCCGGTTTCTTCCCCGAGAGCGCTGAAGGCGTCACGGCGGAACTCGACACCTACGGAATGACACTGCTGGGGGCCTTCACCCCTTTCGTCTTTCACCAAAAGTCGGAGAGAGAAACCGCGCTCGCCAGCGCGCGCGACACTGCTGCGTTTTTGAAAAAGGCGGGCGCGACCACGCTCATCTCCTCCGTTGTTCAGGACATGGACTGGTCCCACCCACAACCCATCTCTCAGGACGAGATGAGCCACATGGCCGACATGTTTAATCGTGTCGATGACATTTGTGAAGAGTTTGGGCTCACGCAGGCGTTACACCCCCACGTTCAAACCATGGTGGAAACCAAAGACGATATTTCCCGGGTGCTGGAGGCCTGTGATGTCGGGTTTTGCCTCGACACCGGGCACATGGCTTTTGGCGGCCAAGACCCCGTCGAATTCGCCCGGGAAGCGTTTGACCGTGTTAGACACGTTCACCTCAAAGACATCCGGCAGGACATGACCGCTGCGGTTCTCCGACGAGAAGTGTCGCTGATGGCAGCAACCCAAGCCGGAATCTTCACCACCCTCGGGGCCGGGGATGTTGACATCGCTGGTGTGGTGCAAACCCTGGAAGCCCAGGGGTATCGCGGGTGGTACGTCATTGAGCAAGACACCGCCATCACCGATGGTGTGCCCTTAGAGGGCGAAGGCCCCCTTCACCAGGTGAGCGCCTCCCTGGAATACCTCACCACCATTGTTGCCCCCACCCTTGAGGGTGTGTAGTGGACCAGCTTGACGTTCTCAGTGTGGGTCGCATCAGTGTTGACCTTTACGCCAATGAACCGAACATTGGTTTCGACGGTGACCAAAGTTTTCGAAAGTCTGTCGGGGGAAGCCCCTCGAACGTCGCCGTGGCCGCGGCGCAACTGGGCTCCCGGGTTGCTCTTGCCACCAAAGTTGGCGACGACTCTTTTGGGGACTACATCCTCTCCCGGATGACCGAATGGGGGGTCGACACCCGCTACATCGGTCGGGTCCACGGCGCGCAAACACCTCTTGCCTTCGCCGCGTTGACCCCGCCCGAAACCCCCACCGTGATGTTTTACCGCGGCGCAGCAGCTCCGGATACAACACTGGAGACAACCGACGTTCCCTCTTCCGTGGTGAGCTCCGCCACAGTGTTGTGGATTAGCCAAACCTCTCTCGCCCAGGGCAGCACCGCCGAAACCTGTCTGTCCTGGATGGCGCTCCGCCAGCAAACCCAGCACACCGTGCTGGACCTTGATTACCGGCCCTCCCTGTGGGCAAGCAAGGCCGACGCCCACACGATGGCGCAACGCGCCATCGCCCACGCCAGTGTGGTGGTGGGAAATATCGAAGAATGCGAGGTGGCACTCGGGATTTCCGATCCCGACCTGGCCGCCTCTGCGCTCCTGGCTGCCGGTGTGCAACTTGCCATTATTAAGTTGGGGGCCGATGGCGCCCTTCTAGCCACCTCCGAGGAGAGGGTGCGGGTTGCCCCAACCCCGGTGGAGGTTGTCTGTGGGCTGGGGGCCGGGGATGCGTTTGGTGGTGCGCTCTGCCACGGGCTTGTAGAAGACTGGGATCTGGAAACCATGGGTATTTTTGCTAACGCGTCTGGTGCGCTGGTGGCCACACAGCTCACCTGCGCAGACGCCATGCCCTCACTGCGCGCATTGGAAGAAATGGTGGGACACACAGCATGAATCTTTCTCGGGAACACTACACAGCACTGCTCAACGAAAGAGTTTTTGCCCCCCACGCGCTGACCGAAGCGCTCCAGAACCGCAAACGTCGAAGCATCGCCGGCGCGGATGGCAATCTGTTGATTATCGCTGCCGACCACACGGCCCGCGGCAAGCTTTCCTTGGGGAAGGATTCCATTGCGATGGCAGACCGTTTCACCCTGTTGGACCGCCTCGTCCAGTGCTTAGCTCTCCCCGAAGTCGATGGTGTGCTCGCGAGCGCCGATGTCCTCGAGGAGCTCGCCTGGTTGGGCGCCCTGGATCATCGTCTTGCGATCGGGACAATAAACCGCGGCGGAATCGTGGGGGCTTCGTGGGAGCTTGATGACCGTGTTACCTCCTACGACGTCGAACATATTGAGTCGTTAGGACTGGATGGCGGAAAAACGTTGATTCGCATTGATCACCACGATCCTTCCGTTGCCAGAACCCTCGAGACCGTCGCCGCGGTGACAACACAGCTGGCGGATCGAAAGATCATGTCGTTGATTGAGCCTTTGCCCTACCTCAAAGACGAACGCGGTGGCGCGGTTCTTGACCCCTCGGATGATGCCCTCATCAAAGTGGTGGCGATTGCTTCCGGGTTGGGGGCCTCCTCGGCTTACACCTGGCTGAAAATACCAGCAAGTTCTCGTATGAGCGAGGTGGCCGGGGCAACCTCGCTCCCCATCCTGATGCTCGGTGGTGAGCCAAAGGGAGACCCCTCCGCCACTTTCGACCAGTGGGCTGCCGCCATGGCCGAACCTAACGTTCGCGGGCTGACCGCAGGACGGTCTCTGCTCTATCCACCCGATGGTGACTCCGCGGGTGCTGCCGCGAGAGCGGGCGCCATCGTTCACCCACATGCATCTCCGCCGGGACCCGCATGATGCCAGCACACTGCACGCCCCCACGCTTCACACCATCCACCATTAGTCGCCGTGTCCGCTGTAAGACAAAAGAAGGGTCACCATGAACACTCGTATTGGTATCGCCGTATTGGGGTTGGGCTGGATGGGGCAGGCGCACGCCCGCTCCATGTTGCGCATTCCCTCGCTATTCCCCAACCGAACCTTTGACCCCGTTCTCGTGGTGTGTGCTGACACCGAGCAGGAACGCCGCGACCGGGCGGTCAATGACTTTGGCTTCCAGCGCGCGGTGGCCAACTGGGAAGAAGCTGTCACGGCTGATGATGTGGATGCTGTCTGGGTCACCGCACCCAATATGCTCCACGTCCCCATGATCGAGGCCGCCACACGAGCCGGAAAAGCAGTGTTCAGCGAAAAGCCGATTGGTGGAAAACCCGAGCAAACCCTGGCCGCGTTTCGCGCGGCAGAGGCCGCCAGCGTCCCCACCGGGGTCGGCTACAACTACTTGTGGGCACCGCTAGTGCTCCATGCTCGCCACCTCATCGAATCGGGGGCGCTCGGAGAAATCACCCACTACCGCGGCCGCTTCCTGTCGATGTATGGCAGCGATGAGTTAGGTCTCCTGACATGGCGGTTCCTCCTCGACCAGGCCGGTTACGGGGCGAGCAGCGATATTTTGAGCCATTCAATTTCACTGGCCCAGTTCTTGATTGGCGATGTCAGTGAAGTGGTGGGGATGCGCAACACCACTATTCCCGAGCGACCCATTCCTTCGGGGGCGGCAAGTCACTACGGTCGTGGCGCACCTGGCGACCCGAAGGGTGCCGTCGAGAACGAAGACTTCGCCTCCATGCTGTGCACGTTTGCTAATGGCGCCACCGGAACATTTGAGTCCAGTCGGACCATGGTGGGCCCCGAAAGCCAAAACGCGTTCGAAGTGTATGGAACCAAGGGTGCCCTGGCCTGGAATCTTGAAAAACTCAACGAACTCCAGTACTACGAACTCACCGATAGCCCCAACTCGGGTTACACCACCATTTATGGTGGTGACCGATTCCCCTTCCACGGTGCTTACGCCCCAGGACAGGCAAACGCCATCGGTTTTGAAGACCTCGTGGCCACGGAGGACCTCTCCTTTTTAGAGTCCATCGCGCAGGGCACCTCCTTTTCCCCGAGCTTCCGGGAAGCCGTTGATGTGGTGAGCGTGCAGCAAGCACTCATCAACTCCTGGGATTCCCGCACCTGGGAACCCGTCGTCGATCTTGCCGGAGACACCCATGGCAAATAAAACTGTGAGGCTCACCACCGCGGAAGCAATCGTTCGATATTTGATTGCGCAACGAACAATTGTGGACGCTAACACTGTGCCACTGTTCCCCGGCGTCTATGCCATTTTTGGTCACGGCAATGTCACCGCCCTGGGTCATTCCTTAGAAACACACCGGGAGGAAATCCCAGTGTGGCGGGGACAAAATGAGCAGGGTATGGCGTTGGCTGCAGCAGCCTTTGCCAAAGCTTCCAGGCGGCAACAAATCATGGTGTGCACGTCCTCCATTGGGCCCGGCGCAACCAATATGGTCACCGCCGCGGGTGTTGCTATGGCGAACCGCCTACCCGTTTTGTTTATCTCCGGGGACACTTTTAGCTCCCGCCTGCCGGACCCCGTATTGCAACAGGTCGAGCATTTTGGGACTCCTTCGACCACGGTGAACGATGCGTTTCGTCCGGTCGTTCGCTATTGGGACCGGATTACCCACCCCGCCCAGATTCTCAGCTCGCTACCGCAAGCCGTGTCCACCATGCTTGACCCTGGTGACTGCGGCCCTGCGTTCTTGGGGCTCCCCCAAGATGTTGCCGCGGAAGCGTATGACTATCCGGTGGAATTCTTTGACACCACAGTCCACAGGATTGCCAGACCTCGCCCGGACCTCGCGCAACTCGCCGACGCGGTGCGCGCGGTGAAAGCTGCGAAGCGGCCGGTCATTATTGCCGGTGGTGGCGTGCATTATTCTCTCGCCGAGCAAGAACTTGCCGACTTCGCTGATCGTTTTGGAATTCCTGTGGTGGAAACGGTGGCGGGCAAATCATCCTTGCTTGCCGACCACCCCCGCTATAGCGGGCCGCTGGGGGTAACGGGGGCTGCGGCCGCCAATGCTGTGGTGGTCGCTGCGGACCTGGTGATTGCCATTGGCACCCGTCTGGAGGACTTCACGACCGGGTCGTGGACTCTTTTCCCTGAGTCCACACCCTTCGTTGCTATCAACGCGGCCAGGTTTGATGCAAGAAAGCATCGTTCGATATCTGTTGTTGCCGATGCCAGGGAAGCGCTTCGTGAGCTTGGTAGCGAGCTCACCGGATATTTCACAGAGCCCTCCTGGAGCGACGTCACAGCCACACACCGTAAGGAGTTGGCAGACTTTGTGGAGCACCGCATGGCGGATGACGGTGTGTGGCCACCAAGCTATGCCCAACTCGTGGGTCTCGTGCACACCTCGGCAACACCGGAGGATTATGTCCTCACCGCAGCCGGGGGGCTTCCGGGTGAACTAAACGTCAACTGGATGAGCAAAAGCGTTGCCTCCTTTGACTGCGAATACGGTTTCTCCTGCATGGGGTATGAAATCTCGGGGGCGTGGGGGGCCGCCATGGCCCGCATCACAGGGGAGGTCTATTCCCTCGTGGGCGATGGCTCCTACCTGATGATGAACTCCGACATTTACGCCTCCGTCCTCTCGGGTCACAAGATGATCCTGGTGGTGTGTGACAACGAAGGCTACGCGGTCATCGAGCGACTGCAAGTCAGCAAGGGTGGGGCTTCCTACAACAACATGTTGGCGGACTCCACCGGGACCGGAAGTGACGCACGGGTGGACTTCCACGCTCACGCGAAAGC
>Ga0075110_1000243_pt1 | contig 28551 bp, 44 predicted proteins | sample AntAceMetag02UK8_FD_69799 | JGI IMG/M metagenome (GOLD analysis project Ga0075110, IMG submission 69799) | Saline lake microbial communities from Ace Lake, Antarctica - Antarctic Ace Lake Metagenome 02UK8 | ecosystem: Environmental > Aquatic > Non-marine Saline and Alkaline > Saline | place... | reverse complement strand
AGCGGCGAAACGGTAGTGGAGCCATTCGTTGGGCCTTTGAAGATGGAATGGGACACCCTTAGAAAGCCTGCGTCGGGGTGAAATACCCTGAACTACAGAGGAGAGAAAAGCCGCGCCGGGTCTGTTGGGCGGGGTTTTGGGTGTTGGGACACTGACTAGGGAGAAAGCCCGGTTTTTGCAGAGGTTTGGGACACATTTCCTAGATTGCTTAAACTGGTCTCGAGGCGGGGTAAAGATCTGCTTAAGCGCATCAGAAAAGCCGACCTTGGTCCGACTCCTGTTTCTGGCGCTGTTTCGCTTTGGTTTTCTTGGCGCGGAGTGTCTCGTTGATTTCTTCGCGTTCCTGGGCGATCAATTCGGGGAGGGATCGGTGGGCTTTGAAGGTGTCTGTGAGTGCCATTTTGATGATGGATCCGGCGCTTTGGCTCTGGATTCGAAGCTCCTCGGCGTGGATTCCCACGTAGGACCGCACTACGCGGCGGAAGAAGGGCCAGAAATCGCGAACGCGGTCTGCGTGCTGTGCAGCGCTCATATCGACCAGAACGGCCGTTATGTGGGGCGCTAGACGGGCTCCGTCGAGCAGCCAGCCCCTTTGGAAGAGGTCGAGAAGCATGCCTTTGAGTTCGACCAGGCATTGGCCGGCGCGTCGTTCGCGATCGATTTTGATTTTTGGGAGAATCAGGTGCTTTTCGATTTGTGTGCGGCACCAGGATTCGAAGGCGATTAGGCGCTCTGCTTCGGTTGCTTCTTTGAGATTCCACCAGGCTTGATCCTTTTGACGATCAGAGCGGATTGCCTCGCGACGTTGCGGGCTTTCGTGGGCGTCGAGGTGCGCGCCGAGGATGTCCATGGTGTCTAGTTGACGCGGTGGCGTTGGTGGAACGCGCGTTCGTAGAGCATGGAGCGGGCGGTCATGTCGCGGGCTTGGCTCCGGAAGGTGTCGATGCAGTGGCTGATTTCTTCGACGGAGCAGTGGTCGAACAGACGATAGCCAGGGGATCCGGGAAAGGAAACGATGCGGGGGGCGGCTGAGCTGGCGACTTTGCGAACCTTGCGGTCGTTGAAGCCGGAGCCGAGTTGTTCGGCGATTTCGGCCGCAGTCTGCCATGCGGTGTTTTCACTGAGAATGGCCAACACTTTCTCGACGTCGTGGATGGACGCAACGGGCGCGGGATCGGGCGAACGGGTGAAATCCAATGCCAAGGAGTTGTCGGGCAGGCGTCTCAAAAGGGACTGTTTTGGTCGAATGGGAGCGGGTCGGAAACGGGGGTAGTTCGTCGGGGTTTGGCTGGTTCTTGGCTGGCCGTCTTTTGGCCTGCTTTACGTTGTCCGACGCGGTGGGCGGTTTGGGAACGCCAGCCTTTGCCGGATCTGGGGTGGTTATGCGCGGCTCCTAGCTTGTGTTCGACGGTGTGGGTGAGCGCGGCGAGGATGAGGCCGAGATCAGGGTCGGGCATTTGGTGCAGTTCGAGCTCGGGTATTCCGTCTTCGCGGACGCGTTTGCGTTGGAGGTTGTGGTAGACGCCACCGAGGTATTTCTCGCGGGCGGAATCGTCGATCTGGAGTAGATCGAGAAGGGGTTTGCTGGCGTGGAGGGCGCGGAGGATGGATTGATCATCGAGATCCAATTGGGCGTCGAGATTGGCGGGATCTGAATAGGATTTGCAGAGCGCGAGGAAGCGGTCGACGTGATCGTTGTTCATACCTCGGGAGGATAGCGGGTGGCCGTATCGATCGACGGCACCGGCGCGGATTTTGAGCGATACTCTCCACTCTTCTCGATTGAGCTTTTTGGCCCCACCTGCGGCTTGGCGCGCTTTCCAGGCTTTGCCGAATTCGATCAGGGTCATGGTGACTTGTTTGGAGGTCATTGCAGGGCGCGGAGCGAGTTGTAGATTTGGTCGCGGTCGATCTCAGTCGCGAAGTCGTAGAGGCCGCTGGGGAGAGTCAGGAGGCACCATTGGTTGGTGGTGAGGCTTTTGATTTCGATGGCGTGGCGGATGGCGTGGGGGCGGAAGGCGTGGCCGTCGCGACGTAGGATCTCGGCGCGGAGTTTGACCCATTCGGGATCTATGTCGGCGGCGTTCATGATTTCCACCGGTAAAGGGTCCCGGTCATCGGTAAACTGTGGTTAGCGAAGAACCATAGCATCATGTCTGCGATGCCCCTGAATCCCTCACTCGTCGCGAGTTGCGCGACTTCATCATAGCTCAGCGTTCGCCCCGAAACGAAAACATAGATTTCTCGGATGGTGATCTCGTGGATCTCGGTGCAGACGACTTCTCGGATGGTGATCTCGTGGATCTCGGTGCAGACGACTTCTCGGAGTTTTGTTTGCTTCGATCTATACGGGACTCCTGACCACGTTCGGAGATCCATGATATCCCCTACCGCCACCACCCGCGTGCGCGGGAGTCGGATGGTAGAATGTTTATCCCCATTGATGATCATCGGAACGAAGCGAGACTGGAAGGTAAAGACGTGGCGGCGTTGCATGTTCAGGGGGCTTGTTCTAGTTCGATGGGGGGCGGTGCGGGGATGTTGAGGGTGCCGGTGGTGGTGCAGCCGGAGAGCGCGATCGCGCCGACGATCAGGGCGACGATGAAGAGAGTCGTGATGACTCCGACGGCAACGCCGTCTTGACGACCGGCGTGGTAGGCGCTGGTGGGATTGTAGGGTGTTTTCATGATATCAAAGGAGGAAGGGGTGATGGACGGTTTGGAGTTCGGTGGCGGAGAGTGTTACCCATTGCTGATTTTGGGGCTCCCATTCGGCCCATTGGCCGTCGATTAACCAGCTGACGATGGCGTGGACGTTGCCGCTGTCTTGGACATAGGCGATCCATGCGATGGCGACGCTTTCTGCGGTGATTTCGGAGCGGATTTGGGCGGCGGCATCAAGGCAGTCGATGGCCGCGAGAACGGTGCGCATCGAGAAGTGCTCGCATTGATTTCCGCGCTTGCGCCATTGGGTTTTGTTCAGCGCGAAAAGCAGCTGTCGAACGTAGGGGGCAAAGACTTCATCGACCCATGCGCGAGTCACGCTGTGGTAGTCGAGATTAGTCAACGGTGGGAGGCTGTAGATTACGTTGGGATATCGCTTGATTAGAGCGCCCCTGAGTTCGGTGATTGTTACGGTGCGGAGGCTCATTAGGCGTTGGCGAGGTCGAGGTTGATTTGGTGGTATTGGTCGGAGTTATCGCCGCGTTGGTAGATGCGAATGTAACTGCGGGATGTCGCGACGCGGAGGCTGTCGGAAATGGCTTCCATGGCGCGTAGCCAGCGTCTGTCTTTGATGTCGAGTCGGCGCAGACCGAGCACGCGGGCGGTGTCGATTTTGCCGGTCTTATCGACCTGAAATGCGTCGTTGATCAGTGTGCGAATTTCGTCGCGCGATCCGCTCGACCATTCCGTGATGCAGGCATCGATTAACTCTTTGGCGGCTTGGAGGCGTTCGTCGAATGCGAGGGTCTCGCTGATGGCGCGTTGGACTTTGAAGCGACCGTCAAAACTGACCAGGGTAAGGTTGCCTTTGCGGCCTCCTATTTTGGCTCCGTATTTCTCGGCGGAGAGTTCAGAAAATGCGTGAATGTCGTCGTGGGTGGTGTTTCGGAAATTGGCGAGTTTAGCATTCAGATCGAGGGCGCGGACAACGATCTCCTGGACAAGCTCATCGCGCTGCATGTCGACGTCTTTGATTTGAGTGATCGGCACGAGACGGCCTTGGGAATCGGCTTTGTAGCCCTCGGGGATTGGTGCGGTATTCATGACATGATGGCGTCGTCGCCGGGTTGGGTTGAGGGGGCTGGATTGAGAGGCGGAGTGAGGGCGGAGAATGCGTTGGCGTGCTCGGTGAGTTTTTCGGCCCATCGGGTGTGAGTGTCGCGATAAGAGAATCGTGATCTTGTCAGGTCATCATCTCCTCGAATCTGTTGGCAGAACTTCGCCCGGCTATCGGCCTGCTGGGCTATGTTGTGGTGGTAAGAGGCGATGGCTTTGAGATCGTCGATGGTCATGGGGTTTGAGTCAGGATTAGGCCGAGGGTGTAGACGCACAGGGCGGCTCCTGAGAGGAGGCAGGCGACGGCGGCGAGGATGGCGGTTGAGGGGGCGATGGAGAGCGACCGTTTGGTGAGGTCGTCGACGCTGCGATTGAGGGATTTCATACGTCCTCCTTTTCGCTGATTTCGATCAGGACGGCGCAGATGATGAGGCTGCCGGTGATGCAGCAGATCGTCATCCACCAGACGTCGCCTAAATAGCGGTTGAAAACCCAACCAAGAACCCACGTAAGTAGCCCGCAGAGGATCATGAAGGCGTAGATGAGGGCGCGTTTCATGAGCTGGCCTCCCGTTCGCTGTTGTTGGAGCCGACGGGGACGTCGGCGCTCCCAGGGAGGGGCTCTTTTAAGAGGGCGTAAAAGGCGTCGCCGATGGGGGTGCCGTAACCCCAGTCACCGGGTGCACCAAATGCCTGGTCGATGCTCTTGCCTTCGACGATGCGAGCGAGGACGCGGAGCAGCTCGCTCGCATCGAAAAATTCTGCGGGGACTGCGGCTGTCTCGGCGGAGGTGGCGAGCTTTGCGGCCTCGGCGCGGATGGCTTGGCCGAGTTGGGTTGAGGCGGGGGTGCTCATGCTTCACCTCCTTCGTCGGCTAGGGGGTTGATCATGAGGCTGTCGGCGGCTTCGAGGTGGGCGAAGTTGATGCCGGTGACTCCGTCATCGGTGGCGTGGCGACGGGCGCGCTGCAGTTGCTTGTAGAGGATGCGGAGGCGGCCGGGTTGGCGGCTCCAATACTTCATGAGATCGAGGGCTTTCTGGCCTCCGGCGATTTGCATCTTCGCTTGGATGGCGCGCAGATCGGCCATGGGGGCGTATTCGGGTAATTCGAGGATCGTATCCAGCCCGCCAAGCCTACCGACGAATTGCTCGAAGTAGCGTTGATTTACGCCGTTGCGGAGCTTGTCGGTGAACGTTGGCACCCAATACATGATGATGGTGCACCCGGTGTCGTCCTGGAGCTCTTGGAGGTAGTTCAGCACGTGCTGATTGGCTCCATTCTTTTCGTTGTAGAGCTTCTGGATGTTATCGACGAAGATCGTCGAATCGCGGCGGACGCATTGGGCGATGCGCACTCTGCGTTCTTGGGCCGGGGCACTTACGGAGACGCCGTAGGGCTGGCCTAGTTTTACTTGGAATTGCGAGATCGTGCCGTTGGAGGGGGATTCAATGTGGACGGTTTTCCCGTGGTTGTGAAGCAGGGCGTAGCGTTTACCCATGCGGCTTTTGCCGGTGCCAGTATCGCCGACGACCGCGCCGAATTTGCAGACTTCAGTGGGCTCGCGTTTGATGTCGAGATAGTCGGAAAGTTGTTTCCACGTGGGCGTATCAACAAACGGCATTTCACCGGCTTCTGCGTTGAAGGTGGCCCATTCGCGAAGGGCTTTGGTGATCTCGCGAACGCCGTCGATGGAGCCGTTAATCTTGCCAGTTTTCTTGTCGCGGCGAAAATACTTACCACCGAGCAGCTGGTAGAAATAGTTATCGGATTTATCGATCTGGAGTTCGGTGCGGACACAATGGGCCAAAAGGACGTGACTGCCGTTGAACTCTTGGAGATTGAGCTGATGGAGAAAGATACAGTCTTCGAGGACTTCTTCGGGGTATCCGGCGGAGAGGATGCGGGCCTCGAATTGGCTGACGTCTTTGCGGATCGAGAGCCGGGAATCCTGCTCTTTTACGGCGAGTTCCTGGCTCGCTTTGGGGTGAGGCTTGCCGTTGGCGGGGGCGGGTGATTTGGGTGAGGGCATGTTTACTTGAGCTTTGATGGTTTTTTGTGAACTAGGGCCGGTCAGCGTTGGCGCGCTGGCTGGTCCGTCTTTTTAGTGATACTGACTAAAGGGTGGCGGTTTCGCGTTTTTGCCGGAGGCGGCGGGCGCGGTCGGCGGCGCTGCGGTTTTGTTTTTGGGTGGTGGTTTTGCGGCTGCGTTTCTGCGGGCCGGTTTCGGGCTCGGCTGGCGGGACGAAGTCACCGGCGTGGGCGGTCTTCATCACGGCGGCGTTGTGTTCGGCTTGTTCGGCGTCGCGGCGCATTTGGGCGCGGCCGGCGCGGATGGATGGGCCGAGGAGTTCATTGGTTGTCTTCATGGTCTGGCCATACGCGCGGGCCATGCCGTGGGCTTCGCCGTGCGTAGGCACGAGGCGGCGGTTGACCCAGCCGACGTAGGCTCCTTTGGCATCGCAGAGGTGCATCTTCTGGCGATCGATCATGGAGACGAAGGTGGCGAACTTGGACCCGGCGGGGAGTCGGCAGGGCGCGCCGTCGGTGGCGTAGCAGAGTCCTTCGTAGTGATGATCGCCGGGGCCGACTTCCATGTCGGAAAAGTGAAACTCTCCGTCGTGGCCGATCTTGCGTTCGACGGCGTGATCCATGCCGACGAGCATGGGGATGACGTGGGCGGGAAGTTTGGTGAGTTGGGAGCGCCGAGCATCGAACACTTGGCGGGGGCTCATGCGCTCGGATTTAGTGAGTCGGTGATCGGTTTCGAGGGCGCTTTCTAGGGGGGCGCGGAGAGCGGGGGGCATTTCGGCGATTTGCGTCTGGGGTTGCCAGGGTTGATCGGGATGGAGGCGATAGAGTGCGGAACGAAACCCGAGGGCATCCCACCCTTCCAGCTCGTGGTCGTGGCGGCGGTTCATCTCTTCTTGGATACGGTCGGCGATCTCGATGCCTTGCCAGAGCGGGGTCGCGGGCATGCGGAGCATTTCGCGAAGTTCGGGGGGTAGCGTGGCGGCGGCGGCGATGAGGGCGGCGCTGGATTTGTCGCGGCCGTGGAGATCGTCGACGGCATCGGTGCGAGAGTTGGAGCCGGTCTGGGCGGGCATGAGGCGACGATCGCTCATTTCGTTGTGCACTAGGTTGCCGAGGGATTCGAGACCGGCCTTGAATTTGAAGTTGCCGCGTGACGCGCCGCCGTAGAGTCCGGGGGCGAGTGCGCCGTCGCCAATCGTGCCGCGTTTGACCTCCAGGGCTCCACCAGAGGCGTCGTGCAGAATCTTGCTGACGCGCTCGGAGATACTGGCGGTGCCGTGCTCCATCATGAGCCAGCAGCATTCGCTATTGTAACCAAGGTTGCCCAAAACGTGGGCGAGGAGGAAGAGCAGCTCCTTTTCCTTGAGGCGTTCGAACTTGCCCGAACGGTCGTTGAGGATCTCGGGTTTCATGCCGCGAGCGACTTGGCAGCCGGAGAGCATCTCGACGCAGTGAAATTCAAGGAGGCGACGGAGGCCGGTTTGACCAGGCACGAGGACTTTGTGATCGTGCCACATGTCGTCGAAGACGAAGCGGGATCCGAATGCGAGACCGACGCGGGTGGTGAATACGCTGGGCAGGAAGGCATCGGCGGAGCGCACGCCGTTGCGAGCGACTTTGACCATGAGTTTGGTGGGGCGGTATTCGATCGACTTCATGAGATTGGTGTAGGAGGTGCCGGCGGGCATGTCGGGAGTCCATGGGGTGCCTTCGAAGCCGGGGGGGATGATACCTCGATCCCATTCCCGCTTGATGGAGCGATGGGCAGCGCGGGCCTTGCCGCGAAAGTCGGTGACGCGTTGGTGCCAATGATCGACGAAGGCATCGGAGAGTTTATCGGGGGCGATGTTGGGGCGGAGATTTTTGTCGCGGAGCTCAAACCAATCGCGATCGGTGCGGATCCATTGCTCGTAGTAGATTTTGCGAAGGGCACCTTCGGAGAGTTTCCGGCCGTTGTGGCTGCGTTGAGCTTCGGCGAGGATGGCCGCGCGGCGACGGAGGGCGGCATCGACGCGTTGGCAGTAAGCCAGACGGGCGTCGATGTGGTTGCGCTCAGGAACGGTGAGGGCACCATAACGCGGGTCGGCGATCATGGATGTGACGGAGAGAGCTGCGGAATCGGCGACCATGACTAAAGTTTAGAGTGTTGCTTTGAGGGCTGCGGTGAGATCGACCAGAAGGCCATGGAGGCGGCGGCGTGATTCTTCGGGGGCGGCGTGGAAGGGTGAATCTAGGAGCACTTCTTCCAGGGTGATGTTGAGGGCATCGGTTTTCTCGCGGGCTCGTTCGGTGAGTATTTCGGCGGGGGTGCGGGTATCGACGGTGCGTTCGCCGCCGAGGTTGCCGCCTTTGGGGCGGACTTTGCCGCGAGTGATCCCGAGCTCGAACATGAACTCGGATTGCGTGGCGCCATCGGTGATTTTGTGGACGGCGCGTTTGAGGGTTTCGCGCTCGATTTCGGTCATGGCGGCAGGCGGTTGATCTAGGAGCGCGGCGAGATCGGTGTTGTCTTTGGCGAGGCGTTTGCGGGCGGCTTTGGCCATATCCATCCAGCGATACGCCGTGGTTCGAGTCACTCCGGCTTCGGTGAGCCTGTCATCCCAACTTGTCCCATCGTGGGATAAGTCGCTGCGACGGCCTCTTCCTTTATGCGATTGGTGAAGATCGATTAGCTCCATCCCGGCCAACACCTGCGCTGCGGTGGACGCGGCGAGGTGAAGTCCTGCGAGACCGTGATATCGGCGGACGCGCTGCCAGCTAGCGGCAATGGGATCAAGCTCGCTGGTCTCAATGATGGCCGGTGCATCGGAGAGGATCTCGACGTCGATGGCGGGGGGTCTGGAGCGGGATTTGAGAGCGGTTTTAGGCATACTTAAAGAGGGCTTAGGCGGTGGGTTTGAGGGCAATGGGGCTCCATGAGCTGGGAAAGTGGGCGCATAGTTTTTGCAGATCGCTGAGGGATGGGGGGCCGAGTTGGCTGCGAACGAGGGAGGCGAAGGCTATTCCGTTGACCCATAGGATTGATTGGTAGAGGTGAGTGCCTTCGGGGGTGGCACCTACGTCGCGGATGATGCAACCGGGTTCGGCGGGGATGTCTTTGGGGAGGTAGATCATGGGGTGGCGGTTTCGAATGTTTGGAGGTGTTTTTCGAGGATACGAAATAGGTCCGGGAGTCGCGTGCTCGGATTGAGAACACTCTGCGAGGACGCAGCTCCGAGGGTGCGATAAATGACTTGTCGCTCCGCTTTCGGAGGGAGAGAGACGAGCCGCTGAATAAGTGCGTCGTGCGCGTCTACGGTTTTGCGCGCCTTAGCTACTGAGCGCTCGATCTTTTGTTGGATACTGCGGGGTTTCACGGGTGGGATTTGAGGCTGGCTTGGAGTTCGATGATGAGTTGGCGGCGGGTGGCGGCGGGTAGGTCGCGGAGGAAGCGCATTTTGAAATCGACGGGGCCGGTGAGCTTGGTGAGCACGTATTGCTTGTAGCACTCGATCGGGATGCGCACGGCGCGGCGGGAAACGGAGGCGCTGCGGATGTCGAGGCCGGTGAGGGCTCCACGATCGATTTCATTGAGGAGGTGCTGCATCGTGCAGCCGATCCGCTCCCTTATCTCCGACAACATGACCGTCGACCGGCCGGGGAAATCCAGGCTGGTGAAGAAGTCGAGTTGAGGGTAGGCGGTGGGCATTTTGTTTTTTGGAAAAGCTGAGATGCTGAAAACTGAAAATCTGAAATCTTAGGCGGTGATGGGCGCGGTGATGGCTTGCCCGTTGGGTGCGGTGGTGGTGGCATCGCTGGATGAGTGATGCTGACCGGATCCTACGTCTTGAGACTGAATTGGAGTCGTTGTTACGCGACCATGGCTCCCGATTATCGACGCTGGAGGGCACGCTGCAGCAGCTGCAGAAACAGTGGGCGATATTTGAGGATCGCGTGTATGCGCATCAAGGGCAGGTGCCGGAGATCGAACGGTTGCGGGAGGACCTGCGTGCGATACGGCAGACTTTAGATACGCTTCTACTCGGACGGTCGCCTGAGAGGAAACGGCAAGAAGATTGAACACCTCTCGGCGAGTTGTGAACCCAACGGTCTCGATGCGTTGAAGAAGGAAGTCGTGTGCACGCTGCAGCGCCGCGTCGGCGGTGGCCACATCGACGAGGGCGCGGTGGAGGACTTCGGATTCGGTCATGACTGGGGCTTCCGGTTTGAGCGCGCTCGAAAGTTGAGGTGCAGTTGGGCGCACTCACGTTCGGCGGTAGCGAGGTTATCGGCGCAGAGGTGAAAGTGCTGAGCGATCGCGGGGTCGTTGGTGGTCGATGCGAGGGCGCGATAGAGTTCGATGCGGTGTTTAGTAGTCGCTGCTTCGTCTTGGCAGTGCCCCAGCTCCACGATTGTTTGGGCAGCGGTTTTCATCGGCGGGCTTCCTGGCGGATCGCTTCTGCAATGGGACCATTGCGCCGAAAAGAGATCGCCGAATAGACGGTGCCTTGGGAGCGGCCATGGTGTTTGGCGAAAGCGGCGATGGTGCCGAAGCGGCGAATGATCGCTACCTTGAGCGAGCGGTGGGAAGTTTTTTGCTTGTGGGGAAGTAACATCTTGTGCGAATGTGTATCAAAGTTGTTACGCCAATATCGCAATTGCAAGCAAAGCTTCATAATTTTTTCTTAGATTTCGCAACTCGCCTCAGGTTCCTCCGCCAGAAGCGAAATATAGCGTTGCGCGTGCTGGGAGGCGGCAAGGCTTCGACGGCAAAGAGCTGGGAGGGAGGGAGTCAGCCAGCGCCTGAGCGGTGGGATGAGATCGCGAGCTTGCTTGAGCTGAGTCCGAGTTTCGTTTTTGTAGGCACGCCGATTACTCGCGAGGATTACGATTTTATCGCAAAATTTGCGGACGAAATTGAAGGCGCGAACGAAAAAATAGCGGCTGGCACACGCCGGTATTTTACGGGCGATGATCATTCCGAATTGGGCAACCTGATAGTAAATGAGGCCCCCGATGAATCTAACGTAAAAGCGGGCGGAAAGTCGGCAGCGGACGAGCGTGCGCGAACGTCGAAGAACGACCGGCCATCTCTTAGGGTGATAACCCCCTCCGATCCCCACCTCCCACTCCCCTACTCAGCTCCAGAACCTCAAGACGTGATTACCTATTTGCACACTCTTCTCGATGCCGCCGATGGTGACCCTAAGCGGGTCGGCTGGCTCATGGAAGAGTTGCATGCACGTTGTGAGGAACGGCGGCGCTATTGGCTGAAGAATCCTAGTGCGTAAATTTCCCTATGAAAAAAACATCCCTAATCCTCATCGTGTTGGCGGCTTCGCTGGCTCTGCTCAGTGGTTGTGGAACCCCCCCAAAGCCGATAACCGCCTGGTCGGATCAAGAACTCGCGATAGGCATGAAAGTCAGTCGCGATGACTTTAAGAAAAATAGCGGTTTGGTTTCACCAGCGGTTAGTTTTGGGGGCGATGGATATGTCGATATCTACAATTACAGCCTCCAGGCTCTACGTGATGACGGTGGCGAAACATCCTACTTCCTGATAATCTACTCACAGCGGGGATATCGCCAAAGCTGGGCTTTTTGGAGAAGCGCCGCTGACGAAGATGGTAACGATTTTACTCTTTTGAGGGTTTCGACCAACGTTTTCGGAGGCGGGATTGTGCAAGAAACCTACGCCGCGGAATTGACTCGTGACTACCTAGACAAATTGGCCATCACCGGGAAGAGTTGGCGCGCTTATGGTGACAAGGTGCAGAAGGAATTCCAAATCGCCCCGAACTTAGTGAAGGCATTTCTTAGCGGCTCGGATGGGCTACGGAACTGAGCTGGTGAATCATGAAGCCTAAAGTTGTTTTCCTCTTGGTCGCGCTCGTCGGCGTGCTCGGCTTGTTTTGGTGGATGGGCGGTCCATCGGGATCGAGCGAGGCGGCGACGACTACAATCGCGCTTGGTGTTGATCCGGATCGAGAAATCAAACAGGAGCGATTTCGCGAAGGGTTTAGCTATGGGTTGGATCTAGCCAAGGAAATGAAAGCAAAGGGGCTGCGTGCTCCTATCCCGGAAGTGATGGAGCCGTTAGCAGTGCTGCATGCTCAGAAGCAGCGGATTATCGGAAACGCAGGAAGCTGGAAAGACGGTTTTAAGGCCGGGTATTTGAGGGGGATACGATGATGAACGAGACCATTGAACTTTCGGCGTGGGTGTGGGTGCCGTTGTTGGTGCTGACGTGGGTTTGGGGTGTGGGGATGATGGCGGGGATGGTGGGGCGGGGTTCGGAAATCCTGCCTTTTATCTGTGTAATCTGTGGTTGAGATTTCGGAGTGGCGTGAAGCCGACGGGGACGTCGGCGCGCCCAGGTTTCGGTAGATAAACCGCAATGGAATCAACTGATTCAACCGGGGACTAACGGTGGTGGGGTGATCTGAGCTAAGGTCATGGCGTTCTTATGAGCGCCGCATCTTCTACGCCAGCCCAAACCTTTTCTCCGTCACCTCGTCCGCAGGTCACGACGGTCAAGGGCATGGTGTTTGCTCATGCCTTGGTTGCGGTCTGTGCGGCGGGTGGTAAGGTCGCGCTTCACTTCTCGACCGATAGCGGGATCGTGCTGGTGCATTGCCCGCTGAGCAGTTTCCTGGAGGTGGGCCGCGCGGCGCATGATAGCAATGGCCACTCCTTTCCGACGCTCAGCGCTCGGGAGGCGATGCTGCGCGAATTGGCGATCGATGCTGAGGCGTCTGCACCGAAGGGACGAGTGGTCCCGGATGCGGCGGCGGCGCTAGGGAAGTCGGGCGTAAAGCCCGACCCACATCGGAGGCGTTACGGGGATGCGATTCCGGGGTGCGTGGCGGCGTGGCAGATTATCGCGACGGGGGATTTTGGGTCGATCCGTCAGGTAGCGGATGATTGTGGGGTCAATTCGACTTCGTTGCACACGTGGATCCTCGCGAATCGCCAGGAGGAATATCGAGCGATCAAGGCAAAGCGGCGGGCGGCGAAGGATGCCGTCTACGAGGAGGCGATGGCTTCGCTGGATGCCGATATCCACCTGAGCATCGCGGCGGCTGCGAAGATCCATGGGATCACCGACAATTCGCTGCATGCTTGGCTCTCAACCAACCAGCGCGGGTGGCTGACGACGCGCAATGGTATCCGTCGCACGGTGCGACGTGTGGCCAATGGCCAGCGGGTCTCCGATGCGGCTCGGGTTGAAGCCGGGTTGCCGCTTTTGAAGAGCTGAAATGCTGAAAGCTGAGACGCTGAAATTTTAACCACAGATTAACACAGATAAAATCCACCGATCCCCTATTATGAAATCCTACGTCAGACATCTTATTTACGCGGTCTTTTTGACCGCTTGTGTGCTCGCTCTTAGCTCGGTCAATGCGATGGCACAGGGGGCTGCCGAGGCGGTGGCCGTAGTGGCGGAATCGGCGGTCTCTCTCACTTGGCAACAAGCGCTTATTCCAGTGCTCACACCGCTGGTGATCGCCGGCGTGAAGTGGCTGGTGCCGAGCATTCCGAAGGCGTGGTTGCCGCTGAGTGCACCGGTGATCGGCTTGCTCATCGATGTGGTGACTCACTTTGCGGCCGGCACGGCGATGAACCCGACGGTGGCTCTGGTGCTGGGCGCGGCTGGCGTAGGATTGCGCGAGGCAAAGAAGCAACTCACGCCGCCGATGAACTATCCTCCTGGTGCCTAGGTCGTGCTCGCTGCACTCACTGCCCTACTCCACGCCGCCGCCGCTTACCTGCGTCTCAAAGTCCTCCTAATCCCGAGCAAAATCCAAGATGAAATCGAAGACATTGAAGACGACATTAATGCGCTGCGTGATAGTGGGTCTCCTGCTGACCAGTTGCATGCTGACCGGTTGCGCCAGCGCCTCGCGCGCCGACGTGGTCTCGCGGCAACTGTATCAAGCGCCAGTGCTCCGCCTCCAAGCGGGCCAGCCCGTGGAGACGCGGGACGGGACCTACACCCCGCAGAGCGATGAACTGTGGCACAGTGATGCACGGTATCGCCAGATCGAGGCCGAGGTGATCAACGCCACGGCTGCACTCGCGGCGAAGCAGGCGGAGGGCACGCGCTAGTGCCTACCGTTGATTTCAATACGATCGGGGTGGCAGTTGTCCTCCTGGTGCTGGGAAGCAAGTGGTGGTGGGACTACCAGCGGGAGATGCGGGCGCGCGAGAATCGCCACGAGCCAAAGGCGACGCCACCGCTGCACAAGCAATACGTGGATCTCGACAACTACAAGGATGACATGACCACGATCAACGTGCGGTTCTCACGAGCGGCAGAGTCACGCAAGGTGATCCACGGCGAGGTGGGCAAAGTGCGCGAGGAAATCGCATCGATCAAAACCGACAACATTAGCCAAACCCGCGAGCTGCAGAATCTGCGAGCCAGCGTCGAAGCGATGCCACATCGCATCGCGAAACTCATCAACCACCCTCGACCATGACCGAAGCCGACCGCCAACAATTGCGAATTGCGATCCTGCTGATTCTCCGCGCCCAAGGGGGCGACGTGGGCATGGCAGCCGAGCGGATGCTGAGTGCGATGCGCGTGGCGTCTTACGACCTCACGTTGCCCGCGCTGGAGTCGGAACTCGGGCAGTTGGCGGATAGCCGCCTGGTCAAGGTGCATACCACGTTGGCCGGTAAGCGGTGGCGGATTACGAGCATGGGCGAAAGCGATCTTGAGGAGGCAGGGCTTTGATGATTTTCGAATTACGAATTTCGATTTTGGGTTTATTCCGGAACGGGCGGTCTGACGGCGCGGGCGTCGGCAAGCAACGCCCCTACACTCGGACGTTCGAACGACTCGCCTCGTGCGGTGCCCGCATGGCTCGCAGCGGAGTTGGTGACTGCGCATCCCAACCACGTGCTTGGCGTGAATCCCAGGCGTTTACTTTCCACGGGATGGCTCCCGTGGGGATACGGCATGTAATAGTGGTAACTGAACCCCCGGCGGGCGGAATTAATACGCCCGCCCGTCGGGGAAACCACGGTGCAAAGGGGGCGCGAATCTGATGGCTGGGTTGATCAATCAACTTTCCGGACCGGCGTTTGCCGCGTTCTTGGATGCTCTGCACGCGCTCTCGGCGCGGCCGACGCTCGAGCAGATCCAGTCGGTCATGGTCGCCCATGGCGTGCAGTCGCCCACGGCTAAGGGTGGCATGCCCTCACTCATGGCCGCCAAGACGGTGCGTGAGGGGCCTTATGCGCGTTACCTCGAGAAGATCTCATCGGGTAAACAGATGCGCGAGGCGCTCGTGAATGCGGCCAACGATGGCCACCACCCGCTCGATGCGATCGAGGAGGCGATGGTGATCGAGCTGCAGGATCATCTCACCGAGGCCGAAGAAGGCGTCGACGTGAAGTTCGTGATCGGCCAGGTGATGAAGCTCCGCGCTTCGATCTCGATGCGTAAGGACTCGGACCGCAAACAAGCGGATCTCGAACGCAAGTTGCGCGAATCGGTTAAGAAGATCGAGGTCGCGGATTCGCAGTTGAAAATGCGCGACGAACAGATCGCGAAGCTAGAACGCGATCGCGCGGAGTGGGAACGCAAGCGCATCGAAATGCAAGAGGCCGTGAAGCGTGCTCAAACACGCGGGGGCATGGATGCCGAAACTTTGGAAACCTTGGAGCGCAAACTGCGCATGGTGCGATGACGATCGGCCGCAAACCTCTCCCTGCCCACGCCCGAAAATTTCGCGGCAAGGCGCTCAACATTCCTGAGACGGACACGTTCCTGCTCAAGTATCAGGAAGACTGGGTGAAAGACCAATCGTTGATGCGGATCATGGAGAAGACGCGTCGTTGCGGGGTCACGTTTGGCACCGGCTACGATCTGGTGCGTCAACACTCCCTGGCGACGATGATGGTGGATTCGTGGATCTCGTCGCGAGACGACACGACGGCCAAACTGTTTTTGCAGACCTGCATGGGGTTTGCCCGTGTGCTCGATGCCGGTGCCCGTAGTTTGGGTCAGCAGGTGCTCGATGCCGACAAGGGGCATAGCGCTTACGTGGGGCGGTTTTCCAACGAGACTGCGCTCAACTCCCTCGCCTCCAATCCCGACGTGTTTGCGGGTAAGGGTGGCAACGTGGTGCTCGATGAGTTCGCCCTGCGTGACGATCCGCGCATGGTCTACGCCATCGCGATGGCGACGATCGACTGGGGAGGACGCCTTGCGATCGTGTCCACGCATCGCGGCTCGGATAACTTTTTCAACCAGACGATTCGTAAGATCCGCGAGAAGGGAAATCCCCAGGGCTTTTCACTTCACCGGGTCACGCTACAGGATGCCCTCGATCAGGGGTTTCTCTGGAAGCTGCAGACCAAGTTGCCCGATGGGGATCCACGCCTCGACATGGATGAGGCGGCCTATTTCGACTACCAGCGCAACCGTGCGGCCGACGAGGAATCGTTTCTCCAGGAATACATGTGCTCTCCGGCCGATGATGCTTCCGCGTTTCTGAGCTACGACCTAATCGCGTCTTGCGAGTATCGGGGCGCGGTGGATTGGGAAACCGATTTGGAGCACGCCAAGGGGCCCCTCTACGTGGGGGTGGATATCGGACGTGATCACGATCTCACGGTGATCTGGGTGCTCGAACGTCTCGGCGATGTGATGTGCACCCGCCGCGTGGTGGAGATGCACAAGCAGGAGTTTTCCGCCCAAGAGCACGAGCTGTATTCGATTCTCCGGCTGCCCAAAGTGCGCCGCTGCTGTATCGATCAGACGGGTATCGGGCGGCAGTTTGCAGAGCGGGCGACCAAGAAATTCGGAAAGTATCGAGTCGAGGGCGTGACTTTCACGGGACCGGTCAAGGAAGAGCTGGCCTACCCGCTGCGTGCGTCGTTTGAGGATCGGTCGGTGCGTATCCCAGAGCGCAACGAAATACGGACTGATTTGCGTGCGATCAAAAAGGAAACGACGGCGGCGGGGAATATTCGCTTCACGGCTGATCGCGGGAAGAACGGTCACTCGGATCGTTTCTGGGCGCTGGCACTCGCGATCCACGCAGGCAAGCAGACGGGCAATCTTTCCACCCCCGTCCCATTCAATCGCGGGGGCCAAGCTGCCCGCGCCAACAACAGCCGATTCGCTATGAGTCGCAAACGGGAGATGGTAGGATGAGTCGTCGCAGCAAACCATTTAAGCACCGCGTCGAGACTGCGCAGCCGTTCGCGCGGTTGCCCGTCGGCACGATCCTCAATTCTGCCGGCAAACCCGTCAAGGCGATCGCGGCGCCGTCGGGGGCATCCTCGGGTGAGACACGCATCGATAAGCTCAATGCCTGGCGCGAGGACTACAACCCGTTGCGCGGTCTTACGATCACGCGGGCCGTGCAGTTGCTCGAAGATTACCAGACCGGCCGCATGGCCGATTTGCAGTGGACCTACTTTTTCCAAGAGCAGACGGATCCCGATATGATCGGGCTCCTGGAGAACCGTATCGCGCGCATCCTCGAAATGGACTACGATGTGCTCACCGAGAAAGAGGCGGAGAACGCACGATCTACCCAGCGGCTGGCTGATGAGCAGGCCGACTACATCGGCGAGAATCTCGCTGCGATCGATAATCTTTACCAAGCGATCGAACACCTCGCGATGGCACCCTTCCGGGGATACGCCCACGTGGAAAAATGGTTCAACGCGGCGGGCGAGATCTTCCACCTCGAAGTGGTTGATCAGTGGAACGTGGTGCGTGATGGGTTGCGCGGTGGCTGGCGCTACAACCCGACCGCCAAGTCATGCGACTATCGCGGCATGCCCGAAGAGATGACGCTCCCGATGGAGCGATTCCTCTATCGGGAGGTTCGCCGCCCGATCAACCGCTATGGGCTAATCAAAGGAATCAAGAGCGCTCTCTCCGACAAGGATTGGGATGCCTTTAACGAGATCTACAACGTGCCGGGGGGAGTCGTCGTGGGACCGCCGGAAGTGCCCGAGGGCGACGAGATCGAATACGAGACCGCCGCGCGCCAAGTCGCGGAAGGTGGCAGCGGCTACTTGCCCCACGGCAGTTTATACGAGCCTAACGAGATGCCGCATGATCCGAGCACGTTTGAAAAGCGGCTCGACTACCTTTCCAAGAAACTGGTGCTGGCTGGCACCGGTGGCATGCTCACGATGCTGGCCGAGAGTGGCAGCGGAACGCTGGCGGGGAGCGTGCATGATGAGGTGTTTAACCGCATTGCCCGTGCCGAGGCCCGCCGTATCAGCGAGATCGTGACCAAGAGCATGGTGGCCGGCTGGCTGGATGCGCGGTGGCCTGGTCAACCGCACCTAGCTTACTTCCAACTCGCCGCTAATGAGGAGATGGATGTAGGGGCGGCCGTCGAACAAATCTCCAAACTCGCGTTAGCCGGCTACCAGGTTGACCCGATCGAAGTGACTGAGAAGACGGGATGGTCGGTCACGCTGAAACCCGCGACGGTCGAATCCATGCCGGGAGAGCCGGGCCCAGGCACACAATTAAACGGCGGTAAGGATGCCGACGGAAACGATATCCCCGCGATCAAGAACCGCGCGAGCAAGCCGATGGATGAAGTGCGGGAACGCCTCTTCCTGGCGGCCGCACAAGAACACCTCACGGCGGCAGACCGGAAACGCTTGGCCCCGTTGGCGGCGCGCCTGGCGGCGTTGCCCGATGATGCGAGCGATGCGGACTGGCTGGCGGCCTTCCGCGAGATCGAGGTCGAATTTCCCGCCGTCTATGCGGCCGTGTTGGCTGATGATGATGCGCTCGACGCCGCCGATGCCGATGTGATCGGGACCGCTTTCCGGAGTGGCTTGGAGAGCGGCGCGATCGACCACAAACCCGCCCCGCTCAGAAACCGCCGTCGTGGGGCTCCGCGCGGCATGCTGCGGTCATGACACCTGTTTTGCCGCAAAGCCCCGCATCTTTGAGCTTAAACACCTCTTAAGACCCTTCCCTCCCATGAATCCCAAAATACTAAACCGAGATTTCAAACTCCCCGCCGACGACTGGTATGAAGTCGAGGTGCCGGGTGAGCATTTTAACAGCGAAGCCAACTTGCTGCAGGTGATCGATGACCAGGCGATCGCCTCCATCGTCAATCGCTTTGAAATGCTGGCCGCCGATGACGGTTTCCCCGGCCTGTTAATCGACCGCGATCACTTCAGCTTGGACACCTCGAAAGAATCCAAGGCGGCGGGCTGGGCGATGAAGCTACGCAACCGCGCCGGGAAACTTGAGGCGCAGATCCGCTGGACTAGTAGCGGCCGTGCCGATGTCGAAGGCGGCGACTATCGGTTTTTTTCGAGCGTCTATGACCAGGATCACGTCGAGGAGCTCGGCAAACGCACCGTGAAGAATCGCAAGAAGCCAGTGCGGGCCGTGCGCCCCCTGCAGCTTGATCGCCTCGCGATCACCAACGACCCCAACAACAAGGGGCAACGACCCATTTCGAATCGCGACTCCGGCATGAAGCCGGACGGCGACCAACCCGAAAACCAACCCACCATGAAGAAAGTGAACACATTACTCGGGATCTCGGATGAAGCATCCGAAGACGCGGCCGTCGCGGAGATCTCGAAAATCCAAAACCGCGCGAGCACGGCTGAGACCGCCCTCGCCTCGATCAAAAAAGAGCGCGATGCGCTGCTGACTCACCAGGTCGAAGCCGATCTCGATAAGTTCGAGCCGGTCATCACCAATCGCGACGCCGCCAAGAAGGCGTTGATCGCCAACCGGTCCGACACGCTCGAACTCTTCCAGGCTCGCCTCGATGCCGTGGGCGATGGCACCGGCGACAAGGGTGAGAACAAAGATCCGATCACCAATCGCAAGTTGGCGAACCCGCCGAAGAAAACATCTGAGGATGCTGAAAAGGAAGCCGCTGAGAAACGGGCCGCCTGGATCAGCAACCGCGCAACCTCCATGCGATCCACCGACAAGGGCCTCTCGCTCACGCAGGCTTACGGCCGCGCTGAGTCGGAGTTCGACACGGCCAAGTAGGACTGACCTGAGCCCTTTCCAGCCCTGCCGTCTCTCCGGAGCGGCGGGGTTTTCGGGTGTTAAGTCTGCACAATGAAATCGTCCAAAATCTAAACAATGAATCCTGACCAATCCAACACCAAGCCCGCTGGCAGCGTCTATTGCCTCGCGGGTGAGGATCTCACCGGCAAGCGCTCGCGCCTGGTCGTGCTCACCCACGACACCGGCGTTCCCGAGGTAAAGCTACCCGCCACCAATAACGACCTCGCGCTCTTCCTGCTCAACGAAGAGGGCGTAGACACCGCAGAGGTGCAGATCGAACAGCTCGTTCCTGGTGGCACCTTCCGCACGACCCTTGAGGGCACTTGCAACCCCGGTGACGAGCTCGTGCTCGCCGACGTCGCGACGGCAGCCGACAAGGGCATGGTGCGGGCGCTGCCCGCTACCGCTGGCGTCTACGTCTCGCTCGGCATCGCCGACGAGATCGGAGCCGATGGCCAGCTCGTCGCCTGGCGTTTCCAACCTCGCCTGCGCTTCGTCGCCGCCGAGGTCGCCGACGCCGCCAATGTGGCGGCCGTCGTGACCGCGCTCAAGGCGCTCAGCCTCTTCGTCGATCCGGCTTAATCGCCGCCGTCAATCAACCCGGAACCTTTATTCCAAAATTATAATAAGATGAATCGTCTGCAATCGATCGGAACCAACCCGGTCATCCGTAACTTCGCGAAAGACTCCTCCCAGGCGTCTGTTCGCCGCGTGGCGAGCTTTCTCGCCCCCACCGTCGAGGTGCCAACCCTCACGGGCAAATACAAGGTCTACGACGCCAAGCACCGCTACAAGCGCCCCGTCACCAAGCGGGCCGCTGATGGTTCGGTGACGCGTCTAGGCTTCACGGCCTCCGACGCGAACTACAACCTGGTGCCACACGCGCTCGATTTCCCGATCGCCAACGTCGAGACACTCAACGACGAGGGCTTGCTCAACCAGGCGCGCTACGGCACGAGCCTCTTGGCGGATGCTGCCGGCCTCGATCATGAGGCTGAGACCATCGAAACCGCGCTGGCGGCGGTGGGTGCTGGCACCGATCAAAACTTCGCGGCCAGTGGCTATGATCCCATTGCGTATCTCGATGGCATCATCTTGAGCGTGATCAAGCTCGCCAAAAATGGCGCCGGCATTCGCGTGCTCATGGGGCCCACTGCGGAGTTGCGCCTCAAGAACAACGCCCAAGTGCTCGCCCGCTACAACGGCGGCGGAGGCGGAGGGCGCGGTAAGGCCCTCAAGGTGCCAGACAGCTCCGACATCTCGGCGATGCTCATCAGCAAACCCGAAGTCGAGGTTGCCATGATGGTCCAGGACGTGGGCGCCGAAGGTCTCGCCGAGGACATCCAGTTCATCCTGGACACCGCTATCATCATCTTCGCGTGTAACCCCACGCCGAATATGATGGACCCGTCGTTTATGAAGACGGCCCGGCTCATGGGCAACTGGATGGTGCCTGGCTCCTACAAGTCCACCGACGAGCGCGATGACGTGCTCAAGATGGACTGGATCGAACAGATCCTCGTGACCAACACCGTCGCCGCTGTGCGCATCAACGCCAACGACAGCTAACCGAACCACCCGGTTGTTTTCTCAAGCTCTCCGCCCGGTCGACGGGCGGGAGGGCTTTTTGAAACCCATCGGAAAACGAAAATCTGAACTATCATGTCTGTCACCTGGATCACTCTTACCCTCGCGCATCTTGATGATGCGAAGGCGGCCGCGTTGGTCGACCAGCTGCAGACGGCGGCGCTCGCCGACAGTCAGCCCGACCCGGTGCCTGGTATCCTGACCGATGTCACGACGCGGATCCGCATCGAGATCGCCGCCGGTGGCCGCACGGTGCTTTCGCTGGATGCGACGGCACTGCCGCCAAGTCTGAAGCGGTTGGGATTGCGCATGGCACTTCGTGAGGGGCAGTCGCGGCTGAATGCGTTGGGTGGGTTGCCGCTGAGCGATGACGAGATTCGGGAGGAGAAGAATGACCTGCGGTTCCTGGAGCGCATCGCCGAGGGGAAAATTACCGTCGAATCAAGCGACGCTCCGGAGAGCACGCCCACGGTGCAGAGTAAGACGAGCACTCCCCGCATCACGGCGCGAACCAAGCAATGGACGCGCGATCAGCAGGATGGGATTTAGGCCGAAAACGCTGAAACGCTGAAAACTGAAAAGCTGAAAAATCAAGCCATGAAAAACACTGTAACCCGAGATCAAATCGACGCGCTGATGGCAGCGAGCGATGTAGATGTGTGCACCAAATTTGAGAAGGTGACGGTCGTTACGGTGCGTCTTCCGAATGGCTTTGTCCTGGTCGAAGCATCGGGCGCGGTCGACAAGGCCAACTATTCGGAGGCGATGGGGCGCAAGGTCTGCCTCGATCGCATCGCGATCAAGTTGTGGTCCTTCGAGGGCTACCGGCTATCGAGTGCGATCGCGCGACAGCAGAAACTGGGAGGCGATGACGCATGAGCTCTGGGTTGCGTTATATTCTCGAAGGGATCGAGCGGCGGATGGAGGCGGTTCGGGCGTTTAATATCCGGATCGTATCTGTGAAATCTGTGGTGAAAAACTCCGGAGGTTCGGACCGATGAAGTTCGCTTCACCACAGCCCTTTCTTGAGGCGTTGAATGCGCAGACGGTGCGCTCGTTGCTCCCGACCTCGATGTCGAGTGCGCAACTTGCGGAAATCCCAGCGCGGATTTTGGAGCGGGCTCGGTTCTCGGCCAAGGTGCGTAATCTCGAACACTTGGCGGTGATCGAGGACGTGTCGACGCAGGTGACCGAGGGGTCTCTCGATATCGCGACGGCGCGGTTGCGCGTTAAACAGTTTGTCGCATCGACCGGCTACCAGGCCGATGAGTCGATTCGAGGCGGTTTACAGGACTTCTTAAGCACCGCTCGAACGGAGCTCCAGGTCCGGATGAATGTGCAACTCGCCCAGGGTGCGGGCTGGCACCAACAGGGGCAAGATCCTGATATCTTGGATGCGTTTCCCGCGCTGGAATTTAGCCGGGTGGAGTCTCGGGAAGAGCCGCGTGGCACGTGGCCGAAGAGCTGGAACCGGGCACGCGCGGAGACGATCACCGATGGGGCCACCGATAGCAGCACGGGGCGTATGATCGCGCTCAAGGGGCATCCCATCTGGGCGCGGTTGTCGCGGTTTGGTCTGCCGTATGAGCCTTTCGATTTTGGCAGTGGCTACGGCACCGAGGACGTGCGCCGCGCCGATGCGATGGCGCTGGGGTTGCTCGATCTCGACACGGTGATCGTTCCGGATGACCGGGGTTTTAATGCCGATCTGCAGGCGAGCCCGGCCGTGCGCAGTGCGCGACTGCGTGAGGCAGTCGAGGCAACCGGCATCGGGCGCTTTGATGCCGAGGGTGTGTTGCACTACGTCGAACCGGAAGGAGGCGTGTGATGCCGCTAGTGCCCATCATGGCGTTTGATGATCCGCGCAAGTATCCGCCGTTGTTGCGGTTGGCGGATGGCGTGAAGCGTCCCGAGGTCCGCCGGGTGATGGGGCGTGGGGTCGCGAACCGTCTGCGCAAACACTTTACCGAGCTGGATAGCAAGCGAGCCAATCGCCTCGGCGGCAAGCGCACTCACTTCTATGGGCAGGTGCGGAGGAGCGTGCAGAATCCCCTGGTCGAAGCACCCGATGGCGTGATGGTGTCGATCAACCACGTGGGCATTGCCCAGCGCTACTTCGGCGGGGTGATCGAGGCGAAGCCTGGGAGCAAGCTGACCATCCCCGTGCATCCGGAGGCGCATGGCAAACGTGCCCGCGAATTTAACGATCTCACCCCGATCTACTTCCCCGATGGGGATGGTATCCTGGTAAGGGAAAATCCCGCCTCTCCCTCGGGTATCGGCGAGGTGTATTACCTGCTCCGCCAACGCGTGGAGCAGAAGGCCGACCCTTCGGTATTGCCTACCGATTCCGAACTCGAAACCGCCGGGTTCGAGGCCGGTGAAGATCATATCCAAACTCTCGTCGCGAGGAGTGAACGCTGATGCCTACTGATCCTCTCACTACTCCAGTCACGACGGTCGCATCGCTGATCAGCGCACATGAGTATTTCACGGGCGTCGTCGAAGCCAACACTGAGCTGGTGGGTGACATCGCGCAGACACTCAAGATCCAGCTGAGTAAACTGGGGTTGGCGATCGCCGTGCTGGTGCCGTCGTTGGGCGATCTTACAACCCGTGGGAGTGGCTTCGAAGCGGAGCTCGATATCGTGGTCGAAGTCTCCGAGCTGGTGATGCTCAACCGCACCGGCAAGGGCGCGGGATCAGCCGCGCTGCAGGTGATCAAGGCGATCCACAAAAAGCCCAACGGTCTCGACCAGGTGGGCGCGATGCACCGCGCGGGTATTAACGAGATCAACGTGGATCTCGAACTCTCGGCTAAGCGTCAGGCGCATCCGCGCTATCTGGTGTATCACGTTTACGCGACGACCCGCGTGATCCTCTAAGCCGTTTCAATTTTTTCCGATAATCCAATCCAACCAAAACCAACGTTAAAACATCATGGGAACTGACAACCAAACTATGCACCACTTGCGCGCCGAAATCCAAGGCACTGTCGAGTGGTATTTCTCCGAAGGCGCAAGCAGTGCGGCCAACGCCATTCTGCTGGGCTACCTCCATATGGGCAACTTTCTGGGCGCTGAGATCAAGAGTGATCCTAAGCGCACGACTACACTGAAGGCATCGCGGGGCATCGTCTTCGAGGGCGGTAGCACGGGCGCTGGCGTCTCGCTGGGGCTCGAATTCATGACCAAGGAAGTGGCCGATATGCGCAAGGCCAAGATCGCCTTGATGGCGGCGGCCGGCACGGCGTTTACGCAGGCAGCGATCGCGGCCGGCGCGATCGATACGCTCGCTTTCACGGCCGACATTCCGGCGAAGCTCAACTACGACTACCCGCTCACTAAAACGGGCGCGTTGTTGCGCCATTTCTCGGCAGCGGTCCTCACGTTTGAAGCGGGGGTATTGGTCGCTGGCACGGACTACCTCCTCGACTCCGAGCTGGGCATGGTGCGGTTTATTAACGCCGCCAACTTGCCCGATGGCAATGTGACGATCAATGCCACAGTGCCCGCGATCGATGCGGCCCATGCGAAATACATGGAAGGCATCGTGCCCATGGGCCAAGCCGTGCGACGCGGCTGGATGCGCGGCGTGGTGTGGGATCAAGACGATGCCAACAACAAGGTCTTCGAAATCGAGCCACGCGCCGTGGAGATCTACACCAGCGGCGGGTTCTCTGTCTCTCACGACAACCAGAGCGAGCACAAGATCACGGTGATGTTCACGTCGATCACCGAGCGCTTCTTGGTGCGTCCGTAACCGCTCGGACTGGCCTCTCCACCGAACCCTCAAACCTAAATCGATATTATGCCTCTCGTGCTCAAAATAGAAACGACTACGGGCTTGCTCGTGCCCGGTGGGGTGGCCCCACCGATCGCGCGCGGCCCGCAGGTCACCACCCTGCAATTCCTCACCAACTCCAACGCGGCACTCCTCACGGAGGGCCACCCCGTGGCGATCAAGCTCTACGCCCTGGACGATACCGTGACGCCCATCGCGACCTTCAACAGCTGGGAACGCGTCGCGGCCTTTGCGACCTACCGGGGCACGCTCAATCCACTCAATGTTGCAGCCCTGGGCTACCTGCCCGCTGGGACATTGTATGGACGCATCAGCTACGGCACGCCCAACGTCGACTCGGCGCTCTTCCACGTGCGCTGGGGTGGCAGCGGTGAAGTGACCGGTGCACCGATCACGCCCATCGTCATCACGCAGCCAAGTGGGCCGACCAAGCAGTTGATCTCACTCGCGACCAAGACCGGCAACGTGAAGGTCGAGAACTACGGCAATCGCGTCGTGCGAGCGGCGGGCAATGTCGTGGGCTTGCAGGTCTACGCCAACACGGCGCCGGAGGGAGCCGACATGCTGCTCGAGTTGCGAAAGAACGGCGTGGGCACGGGAGCAGTCGCGACCCTGAGCGCGGATGCGAAGAGTGAACGCACCGCGTTTGCGCCGGTGATCGCCGTGGCCGTTGACGACGTGCTCGACATCTCAGTTACCCAAATCGGCAGCTCCAAAGCGGGCGGCTACCTGAACGTGGAAGCTGAGCTCGAGCTCACCTGACGAAAGTCAAAGGGCTGAAAACTGAAACGCTGAAAACTGAAAATGGTAACAACCACAAACTACACGAAATGAAAATCTTCTCTGAACTCTCCCTCTGCCTCGGCTTGATCCTCGCGATCGCGCCGTGGATTCACGCTCAGGACATCCCGTGGGACGATGTCGGTAAGACGGGATCCGATCTCGCGGATCTGGCGACGCGCGATGCGAGTGACCTCACCAACACGCCAGCCGGAAACATCGCCGCGACCGACGCCCAAGCAGCGATCAACGAACTCGACACCGAGAAAGCGACCACCGCTCAAGGCGGGCTAGCCGATAGCGCCACGCAACCCGGAGACAACGTCTCCACCCTCACCAACGACTCCGGATACCTCACGACCGCGCTCGCTAACCCGCAGTTCGCCGCCAAAGCACCACGCCGCGGAATCGTAAGCACAGGAGCAAGCGCCCTCGCTCGCCTGCCAGCGGTTGCCTCCTTCGATTTCGGAACTGCGGACGGTTCTCCGGGCGGTTACTACAAGCTCCCCGATTGGACGCCAGCGACCTCCGTCACGATCTGGACAAAGCGCTCCGATTCATCCGCTGGATATGCTCTGAGCGTTAACTCCTCGGGAATTCTCGCGCTCTCGATGTATGACGGATCTGGGACGACTTCGTTTTCTTCGACCGTGGCGCATGGTATCGCGGACGGGAATTGGGCCTTGGTGCAGCTTGCGATAGACCGTTCGGCCAATCTCATTTTTTATGTGAACGGTGTTGCGCTTGGATCCCCTGTTGACATCTCCGCTCAATCTGCCGTCTCGCAGACATCAACGCACGGCTGGGTATGGCTTGAGAACAACGCAGCTAGCGTGAGGTTTCCTGGTTCGGTGGGCGAATCGTGGTGGGCCTCCGGCGTTGTGACGCTCGCACAGATTGCCGCCATCCACGCCAACGGCACGGCACGGGGCTCAGGTCTCACGATGCTGGCACACTGGGAGCCAAGCCTCTCGCAAGACGTTTTGTTTGAGGACATATCCGGCAACAATAACCACGCCATTCTCGGCACCACCGGCATCTCACTTAACTACGAGCTGGTGGAGTCATCCGCTCCAGCGTCGCAGGCGTTGGTGAGTGATGGGAGTAACGGCACAAAACTATACGCCACGCTCAACGGCCAAGGGCCGACGACAAACGATTTCGCGGTGTTCTATTCAGGTCTCTACACGCAGGAAATAGTAGAATCCGCGGTGCACTCCTTACTATCTCTGACGGACGATGCTACTGACGTCATCCAAGAAGGCGGCATCTTGATGGGACATTTGGGTGGAGATTTTGGCTATGCTATCTACATCTTTGGTGCAACCGGGTCTGATTATCTAAGATACACCTCTGCGCCTTTACACGCGCAGATGCTATCACTGACAGCACGCGGGATACCCGTCATGCTCGGCATCATCCGCGAGTCAGGAGTGCCTAGATTTACGCTGGGATTCTCAGGAAAAACTTACGACATAACGTCACTCTTCGAGCTAACCGAGGGGGGCGAGATCCCAGATTGGACGGACACGCTCTCAGTGGATTACTTGGTCGGCCTGTATCGTGACAGCACAAGATCTTCAGACGCAGGCGTGAGTGGCTACGACCTACTTAACTTCGCCCCCACGTTCGAAGAGATCGACTATCGGATTCGCAACGGCGGGTGGGAGCCGAAGTATGCGTCGGGAGAAAGCGCCTTGTATACGACCGATTTTTCAACCAGCACTGGGTGGGTTATGTCAAACGGCACCGTTGCAATTGCATCGGGAGTCGCGTCCTATGACGGGTCTGCGGACGTAACGATGTATCGCAACTTTCCCGACGGCGTGAGAGTGGGGATGCCAGTGCGGCTCACCTTTACATCATCTGCTACTGGTAAGCTGTATTTTCAAGGTAACCAGACGACACAATGGCTGAAAGAATTTTCGGTGGTCTATGATGTAAACGTAGCCGTCGGGGTAAATGTTTTTGAGGGAACTTTGAGTTCAGTTGCTTCCCAACGATTTGGCATCAGGTTCCGTTCGGCTGGAGGTGCGTGGGATATGGACGACCTTACTCTGGATATTCTAGGCGTCACCAGCTCCCTCGACCTCTCCGACGGCGGCGGCTACCAGCCCAAGAACCCCCGCGCCGCAAATGGCTCCTCGCAGTGGAGCATGAGCACGAGCGGCGTTACGTGGACTAAGCCTACAACCTACGGCAAAACTCTCAGCGTGACCGGCTCTCTCACTTGGGCTGGCACCCATGAGGCTAAGTCTCTCCTAGGCCAGAAAGCCCTACCATCAAACGCCATCATTGATGCGATCACATTCGTGGCCACTGCCGGATCAACCGGCGACGGCATCACCATTGGCACCACCACCGATCCCGATCAATTCGTGACGGTCAATACCTACACCACCACCGCCGAAAACTTCGCCGGTTCGCAACTGACCAGCCCCTTCCCCGGTGGAACCGCGACCAACGACCTCACCATCGTAGTCGATCCAGACACAGCCAACTACACCGGATCCATCACCACAACGGTCACCTATCACCTCGCCAATTACTAAG
>Ga0075110_1000188_pt1 | contig 32337 bp, 48 predicted proteins | sample AntAceMetag02UK8_FD_69799 | JGI IMG/M metagenome (GOLD analysis project Ga0075110, IMG submission 69799) | Saline lake microbial communities from Ace Lake, Antarctica - Antarctic Ace Lake Metagenome 02UK8 | ecosystem: Environmental > Aquatic > Non-marine Saline and Alkaline > Saline | place... | reverse complement strand
CCCACATAGCGTAGGCAGATGCACCACATGCGATCAGCTTCTTCAAGAAAGCCATTGGCTTCGGTATCGAACACTACCCGGTTCACAGGGATGCCTCAGTAATGGTGAAGCCTAGTAAGGCAGAGATCAGGATGATAGTCAGCATCACTAGTGCGAACTCTTTTAATTCTAGCAGTACGTAGATCACCGCAGTTGCGAGACCAAATAAGGCTATCGTTACGAACCCGATAGTGAAGTGCTGCATACCTTTAACTAGAAATAAACTAATATCTGTAAACATGAACCTCTAACCCCTTACTCAATGCTGTGTTAATCATATGCTTAGTACCCTTGGACTTGCCATCCCAGAAAGATACTAAGATATTAGACACCGATGCCATGACGGAGTTCCGTATAAAACCTGCTGCCTTGCCATGCTTGTCCCACTCAGCGGGGAATACCAGGGTAGCGAAGTCATTGGCTCTGGCCCACTCGTGGCCGATAGTATCTGCTCCCTTCGCACCACCGGTGATGATTGTGGCCCCGTGGCTGAGAGTGTTTTCGTATCCATAATCCCTATCCCCGAACAGTTCCCACATACAATCATCTAAGAAGTCAGGATCATCGAAGTCGCGACCACCTGCGATGATGACGTTGTCACCCGAGGGGGTCGCCTCGTCTGTCATCGGCTTCGGCATAACTCTGCTGGAGTTTGTCGTGTTCGATTCGTTCTCCGTCAGTAATGAGTTGTTGTAATTCATTTTGTGCCTTGTTAAAGAAGTAGTCAGTCTTACTAGTGGCTTGTACTTGTCTCAGCCAGAATTGAATGTCCTTCATTTTCATAAGTAAATTCATTGAAATCCTCCGGTATAATGTTGCATGTACCCTCTACTGAAAAGGTTTTGTTGTTCTCATAAGCCCAGGCATCTGACTGCCAACCCATGAGGAAGCCTTCTCTCTCTCTGTCCCCGGGCATGTCTTGTAGCTGGTCATTCAGTACCGTGATCTTATCGACCGCGGTACGGTAGGCTGCTTGTCCTGCACGGTACCACTTACGTAGAGTAGCTGCTTTCTTCTCCATGTTAGGATGCCTTGCTGACGTAGCAAGATCGTTGTGTTCACCACCAAAGCTCCATGATTCTAACTCAGCTTTCATTTAGATATCCTCTACTTGATCAGTTGAAGGGTTGTACTGTCGGTTCTGTATAGATACGTCGCTCACCTTAGGGGCAAGGATCTTATCCAATGCATCCATCAGGTCGATCATATCAGCGTCAGATAGCTCTTCGTAGTTCTGCATCACTCGGGCCTTGAACCCAATAACTGTCTCTTTTATGATCGAGTCTTTGTCTATCGTCGTTATAGTCATTAGTGTCTACTCCAAATTTCATTAACCAATGTTGCTCCCACTGTGTGAAGCTATCCAAAACCTCACGTCTCTTCTTCTCAGTATCTATAGGCATCAGTGTATCTGATCGCCGAAGTCTAAGCCACCCATCGGGTCATGGACGGGGAGTTTATAGCAGGTGAGATTAATACCATCATCCTTAAGTTCAGACTCCATCTCATCTATGATGGCCAGTGCATCATCGTCGTCGTCCGCATGAAACGGTACCATCTTAGTCAGTATAGCTATGTAGTTAATCATGTTGTTTACTTCCAGTTGTCGTTTGATTTGTGCCAGTGTGTTCGGTCGAGCATACCAGCATCTCGTAGATGTTCAAAGGGTGTCGAGGTCCTTGATATAATGCGTACGTATGTGTCGTAGCCATGCTCGCACTCCTCAACGCCATCCTCCACGACTGGGCCAAAGTCCATGTCGGACACGGGTCGTCGTATATCCACCACCTTGCCGCACTCTTTACATTTCCATTCATAGATCATTTCTCATTACCTCTGTCATCAGCCATGACACTCTTCGAGTAGCTCCGATCCCATTGGTATTTAGTATCGTCATCTCCCTTGATGTATCTGATTATCTCACACTCATCATCACCCCAACTGTAGCTGTTCATGTAAGAGATCGCCTCCCTCTCATTGGTAGTAACCATCTCAAGATCGGTACCCTCGTAAGGAATTTTACCCACCACTAGGTATAGTATGTTACTCATCAGAAGTTCCTCCCTTCTATTTCGTCGTACCCTGGTGGACACTCACACTCTACCATTCGTCCGGTCTCTTCATCAAACCTAACATACCCCGCGGTTCCTGTGCGTCCTGTAAAGCGACACTTAAGCACCGTAAGGCGTGACGTGTTTCTGCACACCGGGTCATGATGTTGTTGGTTTCTTGAGAGGGCGAGAACATCCCAAGATAATTGTTTAAGTGATCCAGATCCTCTGAGATCATCGAGACTTGGGATTGCGCCTTGCTCAAAGCTTCGTCCCGATCCTTCTTTCCGAAGGTGAACAACCAAGAAAATAACAATTTCTAACTCCTTTGCTAGCTTTGCTAGCTTTGTCATTACGGTATCAATCCTTTCACGTTCCCCGCCTTCAGCTGCGTACTCAGATACGACAATAGAGAGGTGGTCGAGGAAAATTGCGCGGTGTCCGGTAACACCAAAGTATCGTATTTTGTTGAGTAAAGATGAGTCGTCCATTCCTCCGAAGTGGTCATAAAAACTCCATCTTCCGCTATCGAAGAGTTCCGCATGAATCTTACGTTCGTGCTCCTCCGGGATAACCACGTCTGGAAGATGCAGTCGTCGTCCCATGTGTACAGACATGAGCCCCGACACAGTGTCTCCAACATCCTCTTCAAGCGCGATGTCAGCGATTCCCCAGTCAGTTGTTTTCCAAATGTGATACTTGAACTCTCGTAAGAGTTGGGTTTTGCCCAAGCCTGTTCCAGCTGTAACCGTAACGATTGAACCGGGTCTGAATCCATAAGTCTTCTCATTTAATTCGTGATAAGGATAAGGGACACACTCGATAGCTGAGCTATGTTTGTATCTCTCCCATGTGTCAGTACCATTGATGATGCCATCAGGCTGGTACTTCTTAGCGTGCTTAAGTATGCCCCACTTGAGATCACTCTCTTGCCCCTTTAGGAGGGCGTCGTTGGCATCCTTACACCCAGATGGTAGCTTGGCAATGTAAACCTTTCCAGCAAGTAACGGACAGAGCTTATCGAGAGCGGCGTGTCCGGCAGCGTCATCATCGAGGCAGAGGATGATACGAGCATAGCTATCAAGTGCTTCGAGGTTCGATGATACATCTGTGACTGCTCCAGCAGCACCGTGGTACACGCTGAAAACATCAGGGGACCACCCGTCAAGGTCGGACTGCTGCACCAGCACCTGCCATACAGCCATAGCATCGTCCTCACCTTCCGTGATAACTGCAAACGATCCGCTTCCTTTGGCAACTGATTGGCCGAAAAGTTCACCACCTCCAATAGATCCGACTGCTGCAAAATTCTTATCGGAATCTTTACCCTTGTACCCATCAAGTTTCCCTTCCGTGTAGTGAGGGTACCATGTCCCGCTTGGCTCGCCTTGCCCATTGAACTCTGTCCTTACACCGAAGTGTTCACACGTAGCAGCTGTAATCTTTTTGTGAGGGATACCAAACGTCGGCAACTCTTGCACTTCTTTGAATGTTAATTTGCCTGTCATTGGTTCTGGAACCCTCTCCCCGGTTAGTGTCTCGCTACCATCTGCGGTAACGAAGTAGTGACAACGGTTGCAATACTTGTTGCCGTCATCGAATAGTATCAGGTGATTCCCTGTCTTATCCCCGCCCCTCTCCCGGCACTGAGGACAAGCTTCATCACCTATGATAGTAGCCATTAGTACTTAGTAACTACAACCCGCGGCGGATAGATCGGAGCTGATACCTTAGCTGAAAGCATAAGAACTTCGTAGTTTTTATCAGAGTTCTTACTGAAACCTACCGCTGCTTTGACAGCACCGTCCCGGGTATCATACTCTACATTCCCGATGTACCCTGTATCTTTATCAGCAATTACAAAGTATGGTAGTTTAATCGAATAGTTAGTATCGTAATCATTAATCATTTCTCTTCCTTCCTTTCACAAACAATAAATTAGACACCAAGAACTTAGTAAAGTTCCCGGCGTGCTGCCATCATCTCTTTCACAGTCATAAGATTCACCAGCTTATAGTCGTTGTACTCAAGGATAGCATTGTAGTACATATTCCAATGCTCACCCTGCTGGTGTTCGTATGGGCCACCATTGTGGCAGTGACCGTGTATGTTAGGCCTACCGTACAGCTCCATAGGATGCACAGGCATGTGCGTAATCCAGAAGCCCTTGTATGACCAGGCCCCTTGAACTGCGTCGAACACAGCGTGATACTGGTCCTCCTGGAGGATGTCATGGTTACCACGTACCAGGATCTTAGTACCTGGTAGTGAATCAATCATCTCCATCCCTTCAACAGTGAAGGACATGTCACCTACACAGATGAGTGTGTCCCTCTTGGTCAGGTAAGATCGAGCCATCTCTACGATGTGATGGTCATGGTGGTGGTCACTATCGAACCCAGTGCGGAACTTATTACTGATTCCGTTGTGGCCTAGGTGCCAGTCAGAGGTAACGTAGACGTTACTCATTGAACCCTCTCCCCGGTTAGTCTTTTAGTAGGTAAAGCCATAGAGCTAGAGCAGCTAAGGCTTCCCAATAATATTGGTAACTGAATACCGCATTAATAAATTCTTCCATTACATCTCCCGTTGTATGTAACAAGTCTCGCATCGTCCCTCTCGTGATAGCAGATCAATATAGTTACCTGCCTCTCTACAGTTACGACACTTATCAAGTAGTGGTACTGGCTTAGCCACCCCATCTACATCAATCATTAGTACCTCCCATGTGCGGTTAAGGTTATCCACACACCAGGTCTCTCCTCCGTTCATACGCTTGACACGTACGCCCTCAACATCCCGCTCGTTGCGGTTGCTATTAGAGTGACCAACTACCTGCTTAAGGCCAGGTACGGGGATCATCTCAGCTGTGAAGTCATTCCAGTACAAGCCACCTGCGTAGGCGTACCCACCCCGTGACGTACCGATCTGTAGGAAGTTACCTCCCTCCAAGTACTCCTCAACTGTGATCTGCTCACTATCAAGTAGCTCCTGATCCACACCTGCGTGTGTGATAAGGTACTCACCTACCCAATGAAAAGCCTTAAGTGTATCCCACATCCGTTGCTGGAGGTGAGTCACTAGTGTTGCTGTATGCTGATTGTACCCACTACAGCGCATCTCAAGCACCATATAGGACATCTCATGGTTACCCCTTAGGGCTACCACTCTGTCGGGTTCCGCTTCAACAGCGTCCAGCACCATCCTTAGACAGGCTACCTGATTCTCAGGCCCTTGACTAAAGGAATCTAGGTAATCACCTACGAACACGACGTTGCAGGGGCTAGCTAGTGCAGCCTCTACTGTCGGGATGTGCCCGTGGATGTCACCTACTACGATGGTTTTCTCCATAAAAATTTCCTCCAGAAAAATGGAAAGTAAGGGTGCCCGTGCGAGAGCACCCCACCTAGAGCGTTACATCCCAGCTGCTACGAGCAGCATAAGGAAGCTCCATTGCAAGGCTACAGTAGTAGCCACATCGTACCCTGAATTAACGAGGGCTTTAATATCTGTCTTAGTTGTGTTCATGCTAGGGCCAGTCCATTACTTGACGTAATGTCCAGGATAGCAATGACTCGACCATCATTGAGGGTGATCGAGTCTACTCCAACAACAGCATACGCATCAGCGCTGCCGCCTTCAAACATAGCATCCAGCCATGCGTCTTGAGGGAGCTTCTCAAGCTCAGTGATTAGATCACTTACTACCATGCTACTCTCCGGCTGGTGGTTACAATGACAATGCACTGTACTCAGAACCAACCCATACTGCCTACTCCCCTCAAAGAAGGAAGCGCCCTATGACATCATCATAGGTTGGCCCTGAGTACAATGCACTGTCGCACTACATAGTACCTAGGCCGTAGGCCAAGCGTTACTACATTGTCATAGGTGGCAACGTATTCGCTTGAATAAACCTCGTATGGTGTACTGTCGGCGTATCCACTCTGGAGCTATGCCAACTAATATTACCAACGAGATCAAAGCAGCTTGGATGATATGTGCCTGTTGTGCAGGCTCCAATCCAAACATAAGCATCTCCTTGTTGTGGTGATTAGACAATTCTTTTTCATCATCGTTCCACCGGCATCCCGGCTGCGCCTCACGTGGTTGGATTCGAACCAACATACTGTCCCATCTTGCACGTGGCGGTAAGTACCCTAGTTACGGTAGGGTGTAGCACGAGGAAGCTACCTACGCGACTCGTGTGTGTCATCAGGTGTCGTCTCAGACTCGGGTAAGGAGGACACTGAACTCTCCTTTCCTGCCCGTTGCCCACTCATACACACTCGAACGATGATGTATATACACAAGCCTATTACTAAGCCTGCGAATTCAGTGATGGTGTACTCGTCCATATTAAATCGGGTCTTCGTCGTCATGTAATATTATCATGATTGATCCTCCTTCCTACTAGGTAGGGGTAATGTTAAACAAAGGTTTGGGTGGTGTCGGAGGATCCTTATCCTTTTTCTTCTTACCTTGCAGTTTAGTATCCTTCTTCAGCCGCACAGGTTCGATGCGGTGGCTCCACTTGTCCCGTCGAGCGGGACCAATTCCATCGCCACGTTCGAGGAGGTACTCCTTGATCTTCTTGATCCGTTCCTCCTCTTCCGGTATAGCTGCTGTCAACAGCGATTGCTCCTGTCGAAGCGCAGTCAACCGGTTCTTCAACTTGTTCAGGTAGTCTTCTTCACTCCGATTGAAGCTCCAAATCCACCAGCGGAGGAGCTTGCGCTTCTCCCGTATTAATAAGCCGCTTGATACGGCTAGACGATATAGACTCATAGGTTTCTCCTGTATTGATCGTCAAGTTAATTGATAATTCATGTGCCCCGTACTACGTGTGCAGTACCAATCTAAGGCGGGTTAATATTGCGTTACTTATACTCTGTCAATTACTGTGGGTTCGAACCACGACCGCTTTGCAGGGCAGTCACATCCAAGTAACAGTTCTTTATTTGTTCACGGTGGAAGCTGATTCTCACCGGCCTGTCCCATAACGATAGGGGTTGGACTCGAACCAACACGGCTTACCAACATGACATGCACAAACTTTGCTCACGCTGTACCACACCTTGTACTTACCACTAATCATAGGTATCGCGCCCGACCTTACGCTATTCACACGCTCGGTTACTAGTTCCAATGGTGTTCTGAATCCTAGTGCTACGGTACGTACTCACTATCTCCGCTGCAAACAACCCGCCACAATTTATAGCCAGCTTACCCGTGCCACATGCACATTGTAGATAAGCAAGGGAGGGAAGAAACATTAGCCTCACCTGGTTGAGAGCCAGTGTACGACACTACCTGTCACCGTGACCCGAACGTCATCCGGCAGGGTATTGAACCCTGAGGTTGATAGTAACTTCTCGTTGTGTTGTGTGTAACTAGGCTACCCAACTGAATAGGTAGGCTGGAATTGAACCAGCGCCCACACCTGTCAGGGTGTGATTGTTCCCACTGTGTGTACAAATTTCTACTCTGGTACAAGAGCGGTACTCACTAGGCTTGGACACCTTAGTGCATACTCTTTGTCAACGACGACGTGATAACATTCCAGCTATCAGTTATGACTGCGACAGTCACTATTATTGATTGATCAACCCAGCGCAGGGAGCACTACGTGCTATGCCTGGTGTTATTTACTCATACAGTACGCCAACTACAGTCGGTGCAGACTGATGTACAATCGCTGCTTGGTACGTACTGGGCTACAGTCGCCGTAGAATTTGTTACGGTCGCTGCAATCCAGAGTTAACTCTCAATCAATCTCAATCAATCGAATGTTTCAAACCATAGGTATCTCGAATCAATTGTGGGATGCTCAGTATCCGATCCCTGTACGTCGGTACCTCCGGACCAACTCGGCTTGGGGGATTGTATCGTCACAAGGCACCGCTACCTTGGACCGAGGGCTGATATTGTTTCCCTCGAAGTTATTGACAGCATCCATCAGTTCATATCGTGTACGCTTTGCAGCGTGACGAACGGTCGGGTTCATGCCGACGAGCTTGCGGCCCTTCTGATAGACATCCCATGTCCAGGCACCAATGGCTGCTATCTGCGATGCTGTTGTCACAGCAGGCGGTACAGCGAGCTCCTTAGATACCTTCTGCACGTGAGCAAACCCTGGGGTATGCGCCTTCGGTCGAGCTGCTGCTCGATGAATGATAGCCTTCTTGCGATAGGCCATCTCACCCTGTGTGTAGGGTGCCGAGGTAAGAGGCGGGTCGGCTAACCGTGCGGCTGCTGCTCCCTTCAACTCTATCTCACGTGCTCGCATCTCCCTTGACCAAGCCTTGAACTGTGTGTTCTCCGACCGTGGGCCACAGTACTCCATGTACTCGAAGCCAGGGATGATCATGCCTCGCTTGCTCTCGTAACGAGCCAGCTTAACATCAATGCGAGGTTTGTCGTGGTGCTTCATGCACTCTGCTTCCCGTCGGAAGTACTCACGACAGAGGATTTCACTAGCCTCTACGAGGTCCATCCCGTATGCATCGGCGAGCTGTTCAACTATACCGACATCTTCGTCGGGCATCACAGCAGCTAGTATATCCAAGGTTGCTTCGGGCACCATCTCACTGGGAGTGAGCGTGCTTTCTTTCCCGATTCGTGTTGGCTCGTAGTTACTGGCCCTAACGACCTGAGTAACTGGCTTCGGAGCAGGTAAGACCTGGACCTCATCTTGCACCTCCGGGAAGGGAAGTTGCTCGGCTTCATTGCCGGGCTGAGATACAGGGACTACCTTACTCTGCTCCTTAGCCTTACGTGCATCCGCCATAGGTATCACGTTGCTCTGTACTGCTGGAGCTATCACACTATCGGGGGTTGCGATCACACCTTGACGGTGGAGAACGTGCTGATTTAACTCAAGCGCATTCAATCGCAGGTTGATGCTGTTTAAGGCATCACTCAGTTTAGTGGTGTCATAGTTAGCGTGGTATAACCCACTCTCTCTATCCCGTACTATCGCATTACGTGCAGTCGGAGTCCTTACGTCCTCGTGCTTACGCTGTGATTTCTGGTGACGTCCACTGACTGAGGTCTTATGTAAGTCAGTGACTATCATAAGCTTCTCCTTCATTGTGGTTTAAATTAAGCCCGGATAGTCCGGACTACTTCTTCTAACTGACACATTAATCCTTATCGTAACGAGGTGTGTCTCGCATGGTTACTGAGCAACCCACCTATCTACAACTACGTTCACCAGAGGCTACCGCAGTTAGGTATCGACAGGCTTGGCATGTTCACACATACATAGCTACCAATGTTACAGATCGTGCCACCGACACAGGTTACTGTGCCGTATCAGCTACCAGACAAACGCTGGTAGTAGCATCCACGGGGACGCAAGCATCGCCTAAGAAGGCGACCAAGTAATCGAGTCCGGCATGAGAGCCGAACACAAGCATCACGACCACGAGCAGTATTACTACATACCGGGGTGCTGATGCGAGCATAGCTGATATTAAATTCATGCTATTTCTCCTTGGGTTGGTGAGTGTATCTCAATGCACAGGGACGCGGCCCTGTCGGACGCTCACACATTCCAACCTATCACCTTATGTCAAGGTTGGTACGTCACATTGAGGTGACATGCTAGAGTCTAGCGCACTGTATCTCGTGCTGCTCTGCATTGATGTACCCAACCGAAGCTGGGCACAGCAATGAAGATCAGTCCATTATGTATACCCTACAGGGGCGTACTATAGTGCTGATGTTTCAGTTTAGCCCACTGTTCTGTCATGGCACGACAGTCGTAAGCCTCGGCCTGCTCAAGCCAGTAGCTACCATCTACATGGGCTATCAGGTAACCCTTGAGTACCAGCACCTCAGCGGTGAAGTCGATAGCTCCTAGCTGCTCCACCTCCTCGGCGAGAGGGTATAGGAATACCATCAGCCCACTACCACGAGCCTTTAAATCCTCAGCCACTATCGGGGGTATACCCCTCTGGTCCAAAGACATCAGCTGTTCGTGGAGGATTGAGTACGATGCTACGCAGTACATTCCGGGATACACTGGCGATGTTTCCGGGACGATCAACACGTCGATTAACGGTGGGTGATGAAGCTCGTCCGCCCGAAGTGGGGGCGCAACGAGGGCACCACAAATAACGATGATGATGACAGCCATTCGTAAGGGAAAGATTAGAGAGAACATACATGATTACTCCTGAGTAATTAAGGGGGTTGGGTTCGGTCCACAATACATCATCCTCATGATGTGCCACGTGGACTCCACTACTACGGAGTGTATGGTGTCTCCATCGTACAGGAAGTGATTGGTATCCAGGTATATCTGAGCTGCTACCCAGCACTCGGCTTTGGCTTCGTCCTCTGATAACAAGAATTGTTTCGGCTCCCATGCTTTAAATGTATTCACCACGCCACTCCGTACCGGCTTGAGGTAGTCCGGACTACTTGAGTTTAGATTACAGTTACCCTACCATGCGAGCCACGGCATCTAAGATACCAGCCAGCCCGCCAAAGATAACCACCATCAGCACCAAAGCCGTCCACTCCCCGCCTTTTGGGAAGGGAGTGCGGCTCGGTTTGCGCTGATCTACAACAGGCCGCTTACGAAGGTCGTCACCTGGGGTGCCCATTCGATTACCTTCATTGTTCCGGCCATTGATAGTAAGCCAATGACAGTGCCGATAACGACTCTGCCAACGCCACCACTGAATGAACTAAAGAACATAGGTTTCTCCTAAAAGATTGAGTGAAGATAGATAGCACCTACCAGCCCAAAGAGGAATGCTCCCCAAAGGACTGGCACGTACCACCATGAACTACGCTGATTGGACATGGATGACTCCAGACTGTGGGCGCTGGCCCTGCTCGCTAAGAGCACGCTGTGCATCCTTCGTGAACTGCTTGATAAGCCGAGCACGAGGCATCTCAGGTAGCTTGGACAGCGCAACCACTAGGGCACGCATGTCCTCAGGCATCAGGACGTTGGTCTTTGCATCCAACACCAGACCCTGCTCCAAGGCTTCGGCCATTGTAATTTCCGGGCTAGCATCCCGGTCCTTACGTGGGCCAGCATAACGACGTGTGCTATCACGCTGCTCCTTGGTGCTCTGAACAGTGACGACCTCATCACTGATCGTGGGTGCTGCCTCATCCTGGTCAGGGACTACAACAACAACTTCCGATTCTTCTGGGGCAGCAGCCTGCTTGTTGGCCTCACCCTTAGCATTCTTCATGGCATGGTACGACTTGATCCGAGTGAAGTCTAACCCGGCCTTGAAGCCGCCCTTGATATCCGACTTGGCTTGGATATACTTACGGGGCAGCTCCTTGATCTTCATCTGTCCTGCTTCATCGGACAAGTAGAAGTCTTCCGCCTCCTCACATCGGCGTATGAATTCCACCTGATCTTTGCATCGCTTGGCTAGCTTGAACAGGTCACTTGCTGCACCCTGCTGCTTACGTTCAGCTACAATGAATGCACCCAGTACACCCTTGTGGGTGAGGTGCGCTAATCTACCTTGCTGACTCATGGTGTTACCTCCTCTTTGCATATGTAACCAGCTACCCGTGCTCCACCATACCAACCGGACTCAACGTAGCCCTCACCGGTCTGCTCACACGTGGTCATGCTGCTGTCAGGTACTACGTGTACCTGCTGTTCGATGATACCTGTACTGGTGTACAGTATCAGTAGTAATGTCACGATCATATCATTCTCCTAGTTGTTGGATACTACCGCTACCTCCTCGATAGTGGGCAGTAGTGCGCTCTCATCTTGGGCAGTAGTCCGGACTACCCAACGTGTTTTCACAGTTCTCCTACCTATCCGAGCATACGGACGGCAGTCATGGTATCTCACCTGGTAGAATTCGTAGTACTCATCCCACCTACAGGCATCAAGTAGACACCCATGCAATTGGGTCTTCACTGTCCCTTTCCTCCGTATCAGTGGAGCAATTGGAGTATCCAAACTCCTGCCCCTGCTACACTAAACAGTATGCTCATTGGCAACACTGTCACTATACCTATCATCACTAGTGGCCCTGTCACCAGGTCTACCAGCTCTCGCATTACCTCTACCACTGGCATCTCTCCTATTCACAACCAACAGGGCCAGTATCCCTGTCAGTATCATCACTGCCTCTATCATAAACCCTCACTCTGGTACTGCTACGAGCAAGAGGTATGGTGTGCTGCCTGTCATCAGTCTAACTAGTATCTCTTCCTGACACAGCTTGGGTGCCTCCCTCTCGGGTCACTCGCACACCATTCCTTTCCTGGCCTGCCATTACACAGGCACTCACATGATACGCCTCCACTTACAGTAGAATAGTACACGGTTAGACTGTCCCTTTCCCAAGGGCAAGATGAGTACACAAGGTTGCTAGGGTTTCTGCCTATACCTAGCCTCGGCTCACGCGGTTTGGAATTTCTCCCTGTTCCACGGCATATCGCCTACCCTGTACCAGCATCTAGTCTAGCATGTTGAGCTTCAGGCATAGGGTCCCTAGCTCGCCGCACCGTCAGAAACTGGCGCACAGTCTAACCGTCTACCATCCCTAATGTGTAGGCATGGTTCGCGTATCTCTACGCTATGGTCGGCACGGACTGCCCCTGTACCTCTTTGCTAGACACCCGATAAGGTGCAGTACCTGTGTACAGTAGGGCAGCCCGCCCCGTCTATGTGGGTAGTGTTAGTCCTACCCTAGCTCTCGCTTTGTCACTCTCTAGTAGTCGCCTACATTCAGTGATACCTTAAGTTGCGTACCATTGGGCAGCAATAAGGTCTGGAATCCCTTGCTAGTCGCCAGCATGGACATTTTCTTGCCCTCTTTTGGCGGACGCATGGGCAGTGTCGTGTCAATGATCAGATGTAACTTACCATCTACAATCTTTACCTCTACGTTATCCATTCGGATACTCCTTCAGTTGGTTATGGTCACCACCCCTATCTCAAGGGACAGTCTACACTACACTATCCTTTCGGATAATGTAGTCCGGACTATGCCTTTACAGTCAAGCTATTTCCCTAACTCTATCTATCTCAGCTCTCGCAACACGCACAGCATAGCGGGATTCGCATCCACTAGACAATGGTTTACCACTATCTGCAGCAAGGTACTCATACCCTGGTAGGAATACAAACATTCCTCTCCTAGCATGAGTTCGTGCGCTTGCCATAGTACTAGCATCGCTAGACTTGGCAGCCTTCACATACCCTTGCTGCATAGCCCTGGGTGCATTGAGAGGCAACGGTTTACGCGTGTACCATAAGTCCCATCCTAGGTCATAGTCGGATAGCATCCGATTCCCTACCTTGTATGGTCTCGAACGGTTCACGCGTGCAGGTCTTCCCTTAGCCACGTTGAACCCTCTCTCAGACTCAGTTAGTCCCGTCCTGGGGATGTCAAGACACTTGTCCATTAGTGTCCCGGCTCTTGTTGTCAAGAGGCTTGCTCATGTAGTCCGGACTATCCCGGACCACATTGACAAGTATCCTGTTCACTCTAAGCGTGTCGCTCTACCGCAAACGTGGCATTAGCAGACAATTCTAGCCCTTGTTCTTGAGCAAAAGCCTCAAGCTCAGTCCTAGTAAGCTGATGAGTCGGGCCATTGAGCTTACGCCCGGGCTTAGACTTCCACCAGTTATACTGTCGCTCTTGATCCACATCATACGAGGCTCCACCCCGTGCTTTATGTACACGCATGGTGTCACTCCCTATAAGTTAGAAGAAGTAGTCCGGACTAACAATCGCGCAAGTATAACCCGCTCACTGTTAGTGTGTAGCTTTATACTGACTACATGCGGCAATGCTATAGACCGAGTGTACGACGACACCCTCAGTATGTACTATCCACGTCGAGACTAGGCGCATTACAACGTAACTAGTCCGAACTGTTAACCTGTCAAGCGCAATGCTTGCGAGGGCCACCAACTGCCTCAAAGGCTTGCCGGGGCAAGATATATAATGCAGACTGCGTGCCAACTTTGCCAAAAACTGTAAGTCATTGATTTATAAGGGTTTTTCCCGTTTGTAGACTTGGCATGATACTTGCTTGGATGGTCACAATGTGACGCAATAGGTCACTTTTATGACAATTATGGTCAGAAGGTGACGTAAATTGTCAGTCGAGGCTGTAGGATACGGTATAAAGGCTAGTTTAATCAGGTAATATGATTGTAAAGGGTTGGCATAAAACGGGCTCAAACGAGCTTATATGGCGTCTCACGGCATGTATTGCTGGCAATGCGACCCGGTAAGTCTACCAGGTAACATACTGTATGGATGTACAGTACTGTATAAGTGTACAGTGTTCCACGTGAAACAACGTAACCAGGATGATAGACAAGATACTTGCATATGTTCCACGTGAAACAGTCCGGACTACTGTATAAACGTACAGTACTGGGTATTTGTACAGTATAGGGGTGCAATGGTCAAGTAGCTTGACTATCTAAGCAACCCGCGGGCCCATGCAAGAAACGTGCCAGGATTCTGTCAAGAAAGCTGATAGTCAAGCTACCTGCCTACCTACCCCAAGGAGGGGTGCCCGGGCCTACATGACCTTCTATTGACTCCATCCATATTTCTCCAGCAAATTATTTTCTTAGGGAATGTTCGATTTATTCCTCTCTCCTCCATATATATTTTCTAGAAATTTCTTAATCGTGGCTCTCTTAGTTTTATACAGATTAGAGATTTCTAATCTTAATTAGAGATTTAAATCTTTGATTTAACATCTCAGGGAACTTTTTGCGATTTCTGGTGTCTAACTATACATTATTTATAAAAGTTCTTAAGATCATTGATAGATCGTAAGATAGTAAGTGAATTGAATAGATAGAAAGTATCAATTCTATTAATCTTATATTAGCTATAGTAATATAGTATTAGCACATGAATTAGTAGAGGTCTCAATGGGATTGGAACCAAACTTTCAAAACTGGTTAACACATACAGATCAACTTGAAGAATGGGCGAAGCAACTTATATTTGTTGCCGGATCTATGTATCAACAAGATCTAGAGCAAGCCAAGATAGTGTTAGACGAGTATTACTCGGCAACACCAAACAACTAGAAGAGCATTATGGGAACAACCTTTAATCCAACCGCTGTAGGCACGGGCTTCCGAGATACAGACAGATGGGACGTTATACTCGCAGAGATAGCGCAAGAGCTAGAAAATAAGGTAGATCGTAACGGGGTATCCCCGAACGCGATGGCTGCCGACCTGGACATGGGTGATAACAACCTATTGAATGTCCTAGAGGGTGTTAACGGATCTGATGGTGTGAACCTCAGCCAAGTCACCAACCTAGCTACTGCTATCGCTACTACTATCGCTGGCACCGTCAGTGGTTCAGGTGGTACCGGTGCAGACCCGATTACTATCAACTACGGTACTCTGATAGGCTCTCAAGGCTCTACCAACCGTACAGTGTTTAATCTTACTACTCTCTTGGGTGTAGTCAGCTATAGTGGTATCACAGTTATAGTGAACGGGGTAGTACAAGTCCCGGGGCAATCATACAGCTCCAGTGGTACTACCTTAACCTTCACAGAGTCTCTCCTTCCTGGTTCAGATATCTTTCTGATCTATGGGGATCTCAGTCCTACTCCTACCACTAGTCTTACAGTTAACAACTACGATCTCGGGGTGTTCGTATCGGGTACGCCATCTAACTCCCAGGAAATCCTGAGGTTCGTAGCTCCCCGAGCTATATACTATGCTGATGACTTCGCTAACTCTAGATTAGATGCAGATACAGCAGCTACAGGTTCTTCCGTCTTTACAGTTAAAGATGAGGGAGTATCAATCGGTACGATCACAGTTGCAGCAGCCGGTACTACAGGTACCTTCGCTACTACAGCTACAGACCATACTGTAAATATTGGTGATGTCCTGAGCATTGAGGCTCCGTCTACCGCGGATGCCACACTAGCTGATATCAGTATTACGTTATTTGGTTCACGGGCCTCGTAGTAATATGACAGTTAACTATTTCACTACCGTTGGTGGATTGATCCGGTATAACATCTTGGCTGGTGGCGGTGGTTCTATCGAACTCATAGATGCCGTTACAAATGCCCAAGTCGATATCCGATCAACCACTGGAAATATCTCTGGCCCTATTGAGTGGTCTCTGGATAATCAATACATCATATGTCCACTGTTCGCTACTATACCTTATGCTCGGATACACAGAATAGATGTTAACCCTGTTACCCTACTACCTGAGCTAGTTGATGTAGACTCAGGAACACCTACTATGGTATCTGGTGTATCAAATGCGTCCTGGTCATCCAATGGGGATCACCTCTACGTAACCGGAAACGCTGTTAGCGGTACTGGTACTACGTTACGAGCCTACGAGCTGACGGGTACGAATACTTGGAGTATCATAAGTCCTGATCCTTTCTCTGCTCAACCTGGTGATTATATATACGCGACCCACTTCAATCCAGCAGATCCTACTATGTTTGCAGCTGGAACAGGGGACTCTCCTAGCCTTAGGCTGTACTCCAGAAATCTTGTTACTAACGCTTTTACAGATGTAACGGCCACTAAGTTGAGTGCTCAGATTGCGACGACTGGTAGGTTTGTAAATGCCTTACGCTTTTCTCCCGATGGTAACTGGTTAGTTCTAGCAGTTAACTCTTCTGTAGATTTACTTTACGTATACTACTACTCTGTAGATGGAGACGACCTTACGTATGAAGGTACTTTATTCAGCAGTGCTTCAGAAGACACTAATGGACTCAGTTTAGCATGGACACCAGACAGTAACTACTGCTACCTACAGAATGCTGATAGTAACGCCTCTACCAATACGCACTGCTGGGACTTCACAGGTGCGTCACCATCTACGGTAACTCTTACTAATGACCTAGGTGGTGTAATGTACCTAGCAATTAGCGCAGACGGAACTAAGATCACCGGATCAAATAGGGTATCCGGCACGTCTATGCATACTGCTGTCATCACCCCCGCTACTGGGCAACTCAGTGCTTACACTACATTCAGCTGGCCTGGATCTACTACTGAAGTGGGCGGCATCGCTTACTCAAACCCCTGGACATAATATACTATGGCATTAACTAAAGTAAAACTCCCCGTAGCAGCTATCTCAGCTATCGTTAACGGAACAAGTGATATCACTATCGGAACAGCCTCTGGTAATCTAGTAGTCACACGGGGTGGTACAGTCGTCGGTACGTGGAGCACAGCTGGCCTTACGCTAGCTACAGCTGGTACGCTAGACGCTGACATCATCTCCGGTGAAGCAATCAACCTAGCTACAACCAGTGGTGCAGCAGCTACTATCGAGACTACGCTTACTCAGCTAGAGATCGGTACAAGTTCAGCCCACCCATTGGAGCTGTCAGCTAACGCTACGACTGCGTTGACGATAGCAACAGATGGTAAGGTAGCTCTGGCCGTAGACGGCACAGCTGCTAACCACCTAGTAGATAAAGGCTACGTAGATACAGCGGTTGCTGCTGCTGCCTCTATCGCTGATATCGCTGCTGTAACCGGTACCACCGGAAGCATCAGCATACCTAACAGCACCGGTAATAATCTTATTATCAACTGGGGTACTACAGCTAGTATCAACTCCGGGTCTGGTGCAGTAGCTGTAACCTTCAACAGAGAGTTCCCTAATGCCTTCCTTCAAGCGGTAGTCTCTAGGGTCATAGCTAGTAACGGTGCAGAAGAAGGTGTTAACTATGCCAGTGGATCTACTACAGGAATGAACATCTACGCTACCTATAGCGCATCCTCACCTTGTAGCTATGTAGCTATCGGTTACTAAGATGGATCGTGAAGATTACATGATGTATATCGGGTTCTCTGATCCTTACCAGGACCGCGCTGTCCTAAAGGATGTGATGGGTCGATACCGTACTAACATCTTCTACGAGTTCAACAAATCCCGACACGAGGACTACCCGCCTCTCTATACCATGCGTGAAGACGAATGGAGAGGCCTGCCAAGCGCTTACCGGATCTTTATGGAATCGGAGAGCGAGTACGAGGCAGCAATGAAGCTAGTGGGTTCATGGGGCCACTGGCAAAAACTACTCAAGTGTAAACCTTTCATGGATGGAAGTGACGAGAGTGCTCTCTGGAACGGGCTGAAGTTCTGGAGAAACGAGAAGCTGGTTCAAGACCAAGCTCTCGCGTACAATCAGTTAAAGATTAGTGCAGCTCAGGGAAACGTGACTGCACAGAAGATCATCCTAGAGGGTGACAAGAAGACCTCCAAGAGAGGCAGACCTAGTGATGCGGAAGTTAAGAAGGCCGCAGCTGCCCAGGCAGAGAAGAGCACTCAGGTTAAGAATGACCTAGCACGTATTAAGGATTTAGATGTCAAGCGATTTGCAACCAGTAATTGATCTCTGCGAGAACAGTTTCTTTGCATTCATGCGCCTGGTTAATCCTCAGTACGCATACGGAGACATACATGCAGAACTTTGTAAATGGATTCAAGATGGTGATTCGCAGCGTAAGCTTGCGCTTCTCCCCCGTGGGCATCTTAAGTCTCACATTGCTGCTGGCTATGCTGCTTGGCGTATCACTTATCGCCCCTGGATAAGTATCGTATATCTCTCAGCTGGTGAAGACTTGGCTAAAGACCAGATCTACGCCATCAAGAATATGATGACGAATGACGTATACCGCACTTACTGGCCGGAGATGTTTAAAGAAGATGAAGGACAAAGAGAACAGTGGAGCGCCTTTAGCTTCAATGTGGACCACCCTGATCGCAAGAGGCGGGGTATTAGAGATCATACGATCATCGTTAAGACGGTTAAGAGTAACGCCATCGGACTACATTGCGATCTGCTTATTGCTGATGATGTTGTTATTCCTGACTTTGCTGATTCCGCTGTGGGTCGTAGTGAAGTTAATCGACGGATGGCGCAGTTTGTTTCCATCCTCAACCCGAGAGGAGAAATCCTAGCGGTAGGTACTAGGTACCATCCAAGCGACTTGTACCAATCCTTTATCGAGTCTGTGTATCAGATTTGGGAAGCAGCTCTTAAGGAGTTCAAAGGTGAGGCCAAGCTTTGGGATATCTTCAGCCGTGAGGTTGAAAGCGAAGGTGACGGGACTGGTGAGTTCCTGTGGCCTTTAACAGTTGATGAAGATACGGGCGAGACCTACGGGTTCGATGCTCAAACTCTAGCCATCATACGAGCAGACTATGAGTCGAAGGGTCAGCTGGTACAGTTCTTCTGCCAGTACTACAACAACCCTAACGCGATTGATATGCAACGGATTTCACGTGGACACTTCCAGTACTACGACCGTAAGCACATCAAGGTAGAGGGCAAGGATGTCTTCTACCGTACGAACAAGCTGAATACATTTGCAGCGATGGACGTAGCGTGGACAGACAATGCAGGATCTGACTTCACCGCAATAGCCGTTATCGGCATGGACAGTGATGAGAACGTCTACCTGTTAGACCTCACGCAGTTCAAGACAGCTAACTTCAATGATTACTATAATGAAGTTATGGGACTACACCGCAAGTGGCAGTTCCGAAAGCTGGTAGTAGAGACTAATGCTGGTGGTCAGTTCGTTAAGAATGAACTAGACCGCATGGTAAGACAGAACGGAGAAGTTCTGACAATCGAAGGGAAGCCAGCCATAACTAGGCAGGGTTCTAAAAACGAACGTAAGGGAGCTACCCTAGAGTGGAGATACGCTGACCAGCGAATCTGGCATTTCAAAGGTGGGTTGATAGCAGAGTTCGAGGACCAGATAGTCCTTGACAGACCTAAGCATGATGACTTATCAGATGCTTTTGTTTCAGCTGTAGTCAGCGCTAAGGCCCCTGGCAAGAGAGCATACGCATCAAACGTAAGAGTTATGGATATAAACACCACATACAATAGCCGCTTCGGTGGACGCAGGAGCAGAGTAGCATGAGTGCAGGTAACGGATTAGATATCTTCCAGTCTGCCTTTGGCGCACAGGACATCAAAGCAGCACAGATAAACACTACATGGATTCGATGGAACGGTAACCGTCGAGAGATCATGGATCGTTGGGATGAACTCCAACGATACGTTTGGGCTACGTCAACCAAAGAAACGACTAACGAAGAAGTAGCGGACTGGTCTAACACGACCCACCGGCCTAAGATGGCTAACCTCTACGACACCTTAACGATTAACTACGACGCAGCACTGTTCCCTAATGACAGATGGCTACGCTGGAAAGGTAACGATACCGACGCAGCTAATGCCCGCAAACGTCAGATTGTCGAAGCGTACATGAATACGAAACACGCAGTCCGTGCTTCTAACTTCCGTAACGTAATGCGACAACTAGAAAGTGATTGGGTTATCTATGGTAACGCTTTCGCTGAAGTTGAATACATCCGTGAGTACTCAGTTGATCCTCTTACAGGACAAGTAACCTTGTCGTATGTAGGGCCTAAGATCAATCGACGTGACCCACGTGATATAGTATTCAACCCATTAGCTTCCAGCTTCCGCCAAGCCCCTAAGATCACTCGGGACTTGTATACGTTAGCTGAACTAACAAGACTAATGGAAGACAACCCAGGTAATGAGAAGTGGGCTGAAGTTCACCGCATTGCTACCTCCCACCGCGGGGCTATCCGCCAGTTTAACCAAGGTGATATCGACAAAGACTTAATGCTCCAGTTCGATGGATTTGGTACAGCAAGCCAGTACTTTGATTCCGGACTAGTAGAAGTGCTATCGTTCTACGGTGACATTCACTGGGGCGCGACAGATGGCGAGTTTGAATATCAACGTGATCGTGAGATCGTAGTTGTAGACCGTTGGGAAACTGCGGTTGATCGTGAGATAGACACATGGACAGGCAAGCCGCATATCTACCACGTTCCGTGGAGACAGCGATCTGATAACCTGTGGGGCCAAGGCCCTCTCGATAACCTTGTCGGTATGCAGTATCGTGTAGACCACTTGGAGAATGCACGAGCCGATGCGTTCGACCAGATGCTAGATCCGGATATCGTCTTCGCTGGAGACGTTGAGGATATAGCTCAAGTAGGTGGTGCTAAGCACTACTACATCGCAGAGAATGGTTCAGTCCAGTATCTGCGTCCTGATACGACCGTCTTAAACGCCGATCTACAGATCAGGGAACTGACCGAAGCGATGGAAATGTTCGCGCTGTCTCCTAGGGAGGCACTTGGCTTCAGGACTCCAGGTGAGAAAACACTTGGCGAATTCCAAGGATTGACCAATGCCGCAGCAAGAAGCTTCCAACACAAGGTCAACATCTTCCAGGAGTTCTTGGAAGATCTAGTGAACGCTGAACTAGAAGTATCTGTACGGAACCTCGATGGGGCCGACATGGTTGAGATCATCGACGATGACACAGGCGCTAGTGAGTTCAAGAAGATAACGAAGTCAGATATCACCAGCAATGGTCGTCTGATACCGGTAGGCGCACGGCACTTCGCTCGTGAGGCCCAACTGGTTCAAAACTTGCAGTCATTGCAAGGTGGCCCACTCCAGGATCCTGAGGTTGCACAGCACTTCAGTTCACTCGGACTGGCCGAACTATATAAAGAATGGATGGACCTGGCAGGCGGAGCACGCGAGCTAGTACAACCATACGCAAGGATTGAGGAACGTCTGGAGGCACAACGCCGGATGCAGGTAGCAGAAGACCAAGCTGCACTTGAATCGCAAACAGACACAGCAGGAGATTTGGATGCAGGAAGTCAACAAGGGCCAGCCGTCGGAGATATTGCTCCGCAAGTTTAGGTCCCAAGAGGAAAAGGAAGAGTTCGCTCGTAGCTATATAAGAGCTAAGAGAGTACTCACGGTAATTAACGAAGATGCTAGACGAGAAGTCAAACGTCAGTCAGACCTGATTGACAGCCCGAAAGGTTTTGAGGTTCCCAACTGGCAGTACCTACAGGCATGGTATGCAGGCTATAGATCAGCTATGCGACGCACTGTAGAAGTAACAAGGATATAAAATGACTGATACATTCGGTACGTCCAGAGACGATCAAGCTGGACAAGATGAAGGAAAGAACTTTGGATCGAACGAAGAAGGTATGACAAATGCCCACCCTGGTTCCCAAGGAATAGATCCTCAAGAATACGAGGCATTACGGAAACGAGATGAGGCGGCACAAGCCCACATCGAACGACTGGAAAGAGAGAACAAAGAAGCACGAGACAAAGTTGTCGAGCTTGAAGATGGTCTTTCAAATGCAACTAAACTTGATGACGCTTTGGCAAGGATTGCCAACCAAGGTGACGGTCAAGCACCCACAGGTGTAGACCGCACTGATGTCGCCCAGGTAGTAGAAGAAGTCCTGGGGCAACACCAAACAGCTGCTAAACAAGATAGCAATTGGGCCACCGTAACTGACGCGCTGACAAAGGAATTCGGCGATTGGAAAACTGCTGACGTAAAAGTTCAGGAGAAAGCACGAGAGCTGGACATCTCTATTGAGGATGCTTCAGTTATGGCGAAACAAAACCCGAAAGCTTTTCTAGAGCTGTTCGTACCCCAACGAAACTCTTCTACTAATAAAGCCGGAAGCTCTACCGGTACTGGGGATGTAGGGCAACGAGGAATGAACTCACAGGTAGGCGAGGTCCGAGACCAAGCTTACTACACGAAACTACGCAGAGAGAACCCGAACAAATATTGGTCGGTAGAAACTCAAGCACAGTATCGTCGTGATCTCTTTCCTGATAAATAATTAAATTGATTTTACATAGGATACTATAATGTCTACAATGGACTCAGTTTGGGGTTCAACCCACCTCAAACGTAACGAAGTATTTACTGGTCAAATCAAGGAAATGTTCCAGGACCAAACCTTCATGCAAGGTATGGTTCGACAAATCAACGACTTCGGTGATGGCGATAACTATCGCATCAGCTCACTTGGTGAGTTGGTAATTGATCAAATGTCTGAAAGCGTAGCTCTTCCTGAGCGCCGCATGGATACTGGTCAATTCGTATTTAACATCAACGAACATGTTGGTCTGAAAGTTTCTTTCACGGACAAATTCCTTGAGGACGATTTCCTCGCAAGTGCAGCTGTATCTTCAGCTCCTCGCAAGATGAAACGCGCCTTTGATGAGTACTACGAAACTCAAGTGTTGAAGCTGCATCGCGTGCAGACTTCTGGTAATGTTAACGCTATCAATGGTGCTAGCCACCGTATTGTAGCATCTGGCGCAGGTACGACTTCTGTTCGCACCATGTCTCAGAATGACTTTGCATACGCACGTTACGCGCTTCAGAAAGCTAAGGTACCACTGTCCGGCCTCGTCGCCGTAGTTGACCCGACTTTCGAATTCAACACCAATATCAATAGCACATTGACTTCCAATACCAACGGTCCTCGTTGGGGCGGAATTGATGGCGTCTCACCTGCTGGTGATGGCGTACGCTTCTTGAACACTATCTTCGGATTTGACGTATACGTCTCTGATTATCTTGATACTGCTACGGCACAAGAGGCTCTGGCGACTTATGCTGGCACCGCGGATAACGTCGAGATTGGTGATAAGTTTAACTTGTTCTTCAGCATGGGCGAAGAAGATGCCAAGCCGTTTATCGGTGCATGGCGTCGGATGCCTCGGATCGTAAGCTGGAAAGACGATGACGTAGAAACTGAATACCATCAGTTCTCTGCTCGATTCGGTCTTAACCTGTACCGCCCCGAGAGCCTTGTTACGATTGCAACAAGCACGAACTTCAACGATTAGGAGATATAAATTATGGCACGTGGAAATACATGGACCAATAGTGATGGTCTAATCGTCGGTTTCGCTTCGCGAGACACTGTAAACTCTGAACCAGCTATCGTCCACACTGTGGGTCGAGTTAAGCAGGTTGAGATGCAAATTGATTTTAGTAACCATGCAGATGCAGCAGCCGGAACCCTCACGGGTAAAGAAGCTGTTATCCCTGCTGGTGCTCGAATCATCTCAGCAATCACTACGACTGGCGCAGTTGTTGTTGGCCCTACGGCTAACACCGGCTTAGACGTCGGTCTTAAGACTGCTGCGGCTGGCGTCGCTATTGACGCTGACGGCCTTGTGTCTACCTTCGCTCTGACTGCTGGCGCAGTACAGACTGGAGGCGGCGCATTAGTCGGTACAGTTCTTGCAGCTAATTCTGTTCTTTCAGTAGCAGTCGATTCGGCAATGACCGCAGGTGACTTCTCTGTATTGGTAGAGTATGCTGATCCCATCGAGGATCAGACTCCGCCTTCAGTAATCACTGGCGCGATCTAATCTAGATCATCTTATTCGAGGGCGGCATACGTCGCCCCCGGATTTTTAATAAGGAATACATATATGAAATTTATTTTAGCACTAGTCTTCGGACTACTCGGTACTCTCGGCTTCGCAGCCACAAGAGAATATACAGCGAGCTTCTCACAAGAATGTCTCACTGTAGAAGGAGACTCACTTGACGCGGACGGTGATGGGATCTGTGAAGATCTTAACGGCTTTCGTGTGTATGATGAGGATGGGAACTTTGTTCACGGTATACCAGAAGATGGTACCCGAACAATTACCTTTAGCATGAATCGCCCCTGGGGTGAACAGTGTCTGACGATGACGTCTCACATGACAGACCCAATTGATGGTTCTTTCAGTGAGTCAGCTTTGTCTGCACCTGGTGGATGCTTATTGGTACGTCCCGGTAAACCGACTGCTCCAATCATTCAATAGCACGGACTTAACATGGCTAACTTACAACACAGTACACTTCCCTCAGCAGTAGTACATGAACCTAAGCACATTACTATCAATGGTACTACCGCTTCTGGTAAAGTAATTACTAATGATGCTAGTACTTCAGGCACCTCTGACTACCGCTTCCTGAAACGGGAAGATATTACGGAGTTGCAAGAGACCTTGACCGTACTAGAGATCGACGCTAGCGGAGCACAAACTCACTACTTACCGACCATGTATTCCGGTAAGGTAGTTGGTGTTGCTGCTATCGTCAACAGCGCTATCGCCGGTGGCACCAATACTTATGAAGTGCAGATTGATACTGGATCCGTAACAGGATCACAGGTCTCTCTAACTACTACAATAGGTACTGGTGGTGCAGCTGGTGATATCGTGACTGCCACACCTTCAGCTGCAAACACTTTTGTAGCAGGGCAGTCGCTTACTATAACCAACACAGCACTCGCTAACACCGATGCTTCAGTTGATATTCGATTCGCACTCCTGATTGAGAGGACTTAATAATGTCACACGGCAAGCTGACTATGATCCAGATCGTCTCTAAGACGATGGAAGCATTGAATCTAGATGAGGTTAACTCAATCTCGGATTCCCCGGATGCAGAGCAGATCGCTCAGATTGCTCAAGATTCGGCATATGAGTTACTCAACCAAAGTGAATGGCCCTTTAGCATTCGCTACGCGCAACTCGAATCTATCGCGGATAGCGCTAGACCTAACTACCTGAGAATACCAGATGAGGTTACTCGTATTGACTACGTTCGATACGACAAGACCGATCCGGCTAACCAGGATGCAAATCTAGTAGACCTAGTAGAGATAGACACTATCGAATGGCTAGCACCAGAGCAGTTCCTAGAGATGACCCTCTTGCGGAATACTCAGGTAGCCGAGATCAGTACTATCACAGACTTCAACGGTGCGAGATATCATATCTACACCGACCGAGGGCCATCCTACTGGACAAGCTTCGACGATGAGTATATTGTATTTGATGCTTACGACAGTGACATCGAATCAACACTACAAGGGAATAAGAGCCAGGTACATGTTAAGTGGATAGAGGATATCGTGATCAGCGATGACTTCCAACTTGATGCACCTGCACACTTCTTCTCAACCTGGCTAGCTGACGTAAAGTCAACAGCCTTTATTTATTTAAAGCAGGAATCCTCACCAAAGGACGAGCAGCGAGCGAGACGCGGACTGAGTGTACTGAGGAGAAATGCATCGAGGACGGATAACGATGACGGACGAATTAGATATGGTCGAAGAAAGTAACCAAGACCACGCAGAGGTATATGATCCCTCTAACAATAAAGAAGATTGGGGTTTCTCAGATCTGGAAGGCACAAGTGCTGAACAGAAGGCAGAGACTAATGATCTACACCCAGCGATCTTTGTAAAGCAAGGCGCTAAGACAATTGAAATCTACCACGAGAAATTCGGTACCCTATGGGGTGCTCGATACGTAGAAGGCGGCCAACTACCAGGTGCTTTAACCGGTAAGTGGACCAACGCTGACGACGCTAAGTTAGCGGTAGATATTTATGTTGCTCAACAACAGGACTAAGTAATGGCATTTGTAGAACAAAGCGAGTTTATGGTTAATTTTGTAGGTGGTCTCAACACTGAGGCTAGCTCATTGAATTTCCCCGAGAACGCAGCTCAAGCTATAGACAACTTTGATCTATTCATTACAGGGGAAGTCAAACGTAGATTAGGCCTGGACTTTGAGTCCGGGTACACGGTAAGACCTGAAACCACAACTGACACCAACATCAGCAACTACGCGATCTCTAAGAGTGAGTGGAGAGCTGTAAATGGAAAAGGTGACATCAATTTCTTGGTGGTTCAGATAGGAACTACGTTGTACTTCCATGATCTCGGTGCTGATCCTCTTAGCTCTACACTGCGAGGGTCGATTGACCTTAGTAGTTCTAAGACTGGACCGGCTCCTGAGAATAAGATCTTATCCTTCGCTTATGGTGAAGGGGTAATGATCGTAGGTAACGAGGACCTGGATCCGACTATCGTTGAATACGATGCGGACCTAGATACATTCTCTAAGCAGAGGATCGAGATTAAAATCCGGGACTTTGCTGGCATAGAGGAACCTGGTGAGTTAGATGCTAGACCAAGGTTACTCACTAACGACCACCAGTATAACCTGAGAAACCAGGGCTGGCCTGAGCGGACTATCTGTTCAGTCGGTAAGAATGGTGGTGGTGGTACAGTACGTACTGATCCTATCCAATTTGCTAACTCTAAGGTATACGAGTACCCCTCCAATGCTGATATCTTTCACGCTTCCAAGATGGCAGCCGCTGATGATGCTCAAGCAATAGGCTCGTTCTCACCTTGGGATATGCAAAAAATTGCTACTGGTAACACTCCAGCCCCTAAGGGCCACTTCCTGTTAAGTGCATTTGCACAAGACCGGAGAGCAGTGAGCGGTATTACAGTTAGCGACAACGGGTTCAACACGAATAAGCGACCCTCAGCCATAGCATTCTATGCTGGCCGGGTATGGTTCGGTGGTGTACCTGATTCAAATTACACAGGTAATGTGTACTTCAGTCAATCACTGATTGATCTGAAAAAGGCAGGCTTCTGCTACCAGGACTTAGATCCTACCGCGGAAGACTTGAACGCCCTGCTAGCTAGCGATGGTGGTGTAATCCATATCGCTGACTTGGGCGCTGTATACCAGATGTTACAACTACGACAAGATCTCGTAGTAGTATCTTCAACTGGTGTATGGGCAATCTCTGGAGACAGTAACCGTGGTAACTTCACCGCGGATAAGTACTCTGTTCGGAGAGTATCAGCTGAAGGTGCTACCTCGCGGGAAGCGACAGTAGTGACGGAAGGCATGATGTGGTATTGGGGAGAAGGCGGTATCTGGAGAGTCCAGCCATCACAGTTGGATGATACGCTTACGGTAGACCGGGTAACCCGGGGGACCATACAGACGTTCTATGATAGTATCGGTAATGCAGCAAGGGCTTACGCTAGAGTATTCTACGACCCTTATGCTAAGAAAATATACTGGCTGTATAATGACAGTGTATCCTACACAGGTGTCACTGATCGCTTTATATTCAACCGCTGCCTAGTTATGGATACAACGCTTGAAGCGTTCTATACATACACGATCTCAGATCTAGACACCAACAGTCCCGGTGTTGCGGCCTTCACAGTGAAGACCCCTGGAAGTGAGAGCATTACAACTTACGACATCTTTGTCTCAGATGATGATATAGTTCAGGGTTCTGATGATATAGTTCAAGACGTAGCGTTTGAAGCATTTAATACAGTTGAGTTGAAAGCACTCTGCTTCGTGCAGAATGACGATACTACCTGGAGCTACACCTTTGGTGAATTCAACAACCGAAGCTTCACGGACTGGAAGACTTGGGATCAAGCTAAGAACAATATCAGTAATACTGGTGCTGATTACACTAGTTATATTCAGACTGGCTGGCGGAATAGCACGGATCCAACAAGGGGTAAAACGATTACCCACCTCACCTCCTTCTTTAACCGAACAGAAGATGGATACGAGGCAGTCTCCGATGGAATAGTGGATTTCACTAATCCTTCTGGGGCTTATGTTCAGATCCGATGGGACTATACTGACTTGGATGTCGGTAACTGGACCACACAACAACAAGCATATAGGCTTCACAGGGCGTACCTGCCCGCTGACGCCACGGACCCGTTCGACTATGGGTACACAACTGTGAGGACTAAAATGCGTATGAGAGGCCGAGGAGAGGCGTTCAGCGTACGGTATGACAGTGAGTCTGGTAAAGACATGCAGCTGTTAGGCTTCGCAGTGAACGTAAGGGTTGGTAGGAGACCATAATGGAATTTAGATTAGAATCATTCGGGGATTGCATAGAAGAGATCGCTGCATACCTCGAAGGACATGCAGATGAAGTAGAGAAGATGCCAATACTCCCAGACTTCGAGGCTTATGCCCGGGGTCAAGAGATGGACTCTCTCAAGATCTTCACTATGCGAAAGGACGGTCTTCTGTCGGGCTACGCAGCCTTCTGGCTGTATCCACACCCACACCACATGGGTAAGCTATTCGCTACATGCGATCTTATCTACGTACACCCAGTCCACCGCGGATTTATTACGGTTGACTTCCTCAACTGGGTGGAAGAGCAGCTAGAAGTAGATGCTATTCAGTACACACTCAAAGTTGAACACGATCACCCCGCGCTTATGGAACACCTAGGCATGACTCATACCGAGAAGGTATACACAAAGGTAATAGGATAATGGCACAAGCACTCCCTTATATTTTAACAGCTGTGACTGTGGGCGGTACAGCTGCCTCGATGCACCAGCAGAAGAAGGCCCAGGCTGCTACTGAGAAAGCGGAAGAAGCTTCAGGTGCTACTGCTGCTATCGAGAATCAGAGAGCTATTAGACAGCAAATCCTACGAGGACGTATAGCTTCCGCACAAGCTACAGCCGCAGCCGGTAACAACGGTGGTGGGTTCGGTAGCTCAGGCTTCCAGGGAGCAATCAGTTCCTCTACTAGCCAGACCGGATCTAACGTAGGTGCTATTCGTACTTCACAGGCTGGTCAGTCAGCTGTACAGAATAACCTATCACAGGCACGAGGCTTCCAGAGCAACGCAGCGACCTTCGGAGCACTTAGTTCCCTTCCTGGTCAGCTAGGCTTCAGTGTTAAAGACTTTGCTAAAGAGAAGACTAATCAATCTGACGTAGCAGGTACAGTATAATGATAGCTGATGCACAACTAGACGAGAAGCAGGGTACCATCGTTGATGGCCCCTTGCAGAGGCCTGCTCAAGTAGGAGTAGTAGAGGAAGACTCGCTGAAAGAGAAGCGTGTGGCCCAAGCTGCTGCTATCAAATCAGAGAATGAAGGCATCTCCTCTATGGAAGCCTTTGCCCAGTTGAGCAAGGAATCTGGTAGTAGTACTGGTGCTGGTCTACGTAGTAAAGCCGCTGATGAGTTCAACGGTGAGGTGATGTCCGATGCACGCCAGATGTTCTACGAAAGAGCAATGGCTATTGGTACTCCAGCTGAGTCTGCCCTACAAGGTATCGCTGAAGTAGAACTTAACAACTCTCGTGATAAGGCTCGCGAAGACTTCCCAATCCGTCAGTACGTCAATGCTATCACAGCACCTGGTGTAGATGCTGAGCAGAAGGAAACCCTGGCGACTAACATGTACTTGCAGGATAAGCTCAATGAGTTCCAGCAAGGTATAGGCGCGTGGGAGACTGTCAAGGATATAGGCCTTAGTGTTATCATCAGCCCTAAGGACCTCTTCGATGCTTACCAGGTTACTGGTGAGATAGACCCGTTCAAGCAAGAGGACCAGTATCGTAAGTTTGCTCATTGGTTCCAGGGCCTACCCAATGAAGAGAAGTTGGATGTATGGCCTGCTGTTGAGCGTCACCTAGTGGATGCTATGCCTCGTCATAGGGCAGCTGAGTTCATGCAGGGACTGATTGATCCAGCTTTCCTAGATGGTACCGCTGAAGGGATATCCTTCTGGGGCACTGTAGATGCAGCCTTCCTGGGTGTAGAGATACTAGCAGCTGGCTTAAAGCTCCGCAAGGTACTCAACCCTATCAAGGCAGCTACCCGAGCTGGAGATACGGAGCGAGCTTCAGAAGCTAACTTCGCACTCATGGACTCTAATACTCCAGAAGGCCAGATCGGTGGCGGACTGGATATAGATGAATGGCAGGCTAACACCAACGCCTTACCATTCAACGGTGAGGCTGTAGATGATGCTATCGCATCTGAACTCAGCCCCGCCGTACACGAAAGAATCTTTCAGTTCCGTGATAAGATGAAAGAAACTTTTAGTGACCTGTCAATATCACGTACCTTCACTAAAGAAGGATTCGTAGATGCCGAGGACATAGGACGCGCTGAACGTAGACTGTACGATGAGTACCAGTTCTATGTAGCGGAGAAGTTCTCGAAGAATGACAAGATGGTAAACCTTGACTCAGTGAGCGATTCGGCTCACGGTCGAGAATTCAGTTACACAGTTACTAACTCTGACGGTACTGAAGACAAGGGCGTATTCAAAGCCATGTTTACCCAAGATGATATCGGATTCTGGCAGCAAGCCCCACGACAGAACTCTCTGTTGAGTGAGCTAGCCCAGGCCCGTAACACTGACTTCATGTCTACTGTTAAGGCTGCAATACGCCTAGACAACACAGCCTCAGCCGTATCGGGTCAACTCCGCAAGGTTATCAAGGAAGCTAGCAAGCCTGTTAAGGGCTTTAAGGGCAAGCCCCGTAAGCAGAAGGTTGATGAAGTAGATCAGATCTTAATTATGGGTGATGACCTTACCCGTGAATTTACACCACAGCAGTTACGCCAAGGTGTAGGTGGGATCAAGCTAGATGAAGATCAGATAGAGTACTACTACAACATGCGTGGTGTTATGAATGGATTAGGTATCCTACGTAACATGGATGCACGTCGTGGTATGATAGCTCGGAATGTCAAGAACATTCAAATGAACGAAACAACTCGATTCTTCGGAACCCCAGTCGATGATGCTACCCAAGCCAGTCTACGTGCGAGAGATCTACGTAAGGTATGGATGGTAGACAACGATGTAGGCCGGGCAGTAGATACTAATGACCTCGATATGGCTAAGCTGTATGACGAGGGCTACAAGTTGATGCGTCTAGAAGAAGACACTATCCTCGGTGGCAGCCGCTTTAAACACGTCCTTGTGAAGGGCGAGAAAGTAGGTGAGTTACCTTCCGTAGTACTAGACCTTAAGAAGGGCTACATCCCACGGGTAAACCCACAGGCTACTTACTTTGTACAACGATTCACGAAGTCTACAGTGGACGGGCTGGACGATGTAGTACGTAAAGCGCTTCGGTCATTCGACAACAAGGCTGACGCTGATGCATATGCTGCTAGAATGTACCAAGAGAATGGAGATGAGATCGGCGTAGACTACAAGGTAGTAGCTGATAAAGAGTTGGAAGCTTTTAAAGCAGGTGATTCAGGTGCAGGCCAGAGTGGAGGCCTAGTCTATAGTCCTCGTGCTCGTAAGCCGATCCCGCATAACGCTGGGACTGATGCTAACGTGCCACGTACTTCCGCACTGGAAGCAGTGGAGCTGTACCTAGAGAACACCAAGAACTACATGACCCGAAACGACTGGCGGATGGGAGTCCGTAAGAAGTGGGAAAACACAGCTAAGTTCAAGCTGGGTCGTGATGTGAAATTCGAAGAAGGTGAGAACATTGCTAATGTTGAACTTAAGACCATGTGGAATAAGATCAACGACTTCAGTGGTTTCATGGACAAGTCTGAGCGTAAGTGGGAAGAGTTAGTCAAAGGGGTGTACGAAGCCTCCGTTGACAAGTTTGGTCGTAACCGAATCAGTGACTTTATCCTTACCCAACGTCAGAAAGATCCACTAGCCCGCCTACGGGCAGCTACCTTCCACACCTTGCTTGGGTTCTT
>Ga0075110_1000185_pt1 | contig 32400 bp, 35 predicted proteins | sample AntAceMetag02UK8_FD_69799 | JGI IMG/M metagenome (GOLD analysis project Ga0075110, IMG submission 69799) | Saline lake microbial communities from Ace Lake, Antarctica - Antarctic Ace Lake Metagenome 02UK8 | ecosystem: Environmental > Aquatic > Non-marine Saline and Alkaline > Saline | place... | reverse complement strand
CCTCCACCGCCGCCTGTCGCTGGTACGTCCCGGTCACTACTGGATGTGCCTCCACCGCCGCCTGTCGCTGGTACGTCCCGGTCACTACTGGATGTGCCTCCACCGCCGCCTGTCGCTGGTACGTCCCGGTCATCTCGGTATTCGGCGGATGTTTTACTGGATGTGCCGTTGCCCATAATCTGTTCGTTTCCGTTTCTGTATCCCCGACTTTGGTTTGTGCGAATCGACTCAGATCCGGGAAACGGGATCCTTCCCTATCCATGGCAACGGAGCACCAGGCGTTCTCCCGCGCCTAGGACGCGAGGCGGCGACTGGACAATCCTGACAGAGGCCACGCTCCAGTGCGGACTCCCGCGCAGCTGACGGCCGAGAACATTCGGTCCAAGCGCACGGGAGTCCGATACCGTCTCTCCACCAAGATCGTGTACGCCCTGGCAGGTCTCTTCCTGGTGCTTGCCATCGTTGGCGCGCTTCTCGGTTCGGGCCTGCTGGTGCACCACGCCCAGGCGCACCTCGCGTCGGGAGGTGCCGACAGCCGCTGCCGGTGCGAGTCTGTGGACGAGGTTTGCTCGAGCACCCAGCCCCTGGTGTGCGTCGAGTGCAACGCCGACACCGATTGCCGCGGAGGGACGAGGTGTGTCAACCATCGCTGCGAGATCCCATGCGGAACCTCGGGCGACTGTCCTGACGACAAGGGGCTGTGCAGCGGCGGTGTCTGCGTCGAGTGCGGCCAAGACTCGGACTGCCTGGGCAACCGCAACGGCGGAGTTTGCTTCCAGTCCAGGTGCGTGCAGTGCATCGCCGACTCCGATTGCTCGGCGGGAGAGTCGTGCAGCACCCAGGAGCACGCCTGCATGCAGCAATGCGGTCCCGACGGAGGGTGTCCAACGGGTCTCACCTGCCAGACGTTACGGAACGCCTCTGCGAGCGCCGGGATGCCACACAACGTGTGCGTCGAGTGCCTGACCTCGGCCGACTGCACGGGATCCATGCGTCCGTTCTGCTGCACGTCAGGCCAGAACTGCGGAAGCCAGCTTTACCGGTGCGTGCAGTGCGTGTCGGACTCGGCGTGCGGCCTTGGGGGCGGGGCCACCCGCTGGTGCGGCTTGGGCGAGCAGGGGTGCACGGGCTCCAGCCCCAACACGAGCCCCATCTACCCCGGCATCTGCGATCCCCAGACGAAGGTGTGTCACGGAGCGTACTGCCACCTCCCGTGCCCTGACATCGAGACCGTGTTCCTCCTTCGCCTGGACCGCGAGGCCAACGACTGTGTGCAGCTGCTGCCCGGCGACCAGGGCACGGCGTGCCAGGACGACCCCGACGCGCCCGTCAGCGGCGACGCCCGGGGATGCGCGCGGCCCCAGGCGTGCGAGTACGGGAACGCGTCCCTGTACTGGGTCTTCTGGCGACCTCGCTCCGCCGCGCACGTGGACGGCGTGGTCCTGTCCCACACGTACTGGGTGGATCGCCCGTCCACCGCTAGCGACGGCGCCTTCGCGGCGTTCTGGCACCTGGTGCAGCCCGAAGACGCGGGGTCCCCGGGAACCTTCCAGCGCGGCGTCTCCAGCCCTGCGCCAAACACCCCCAATGTTGTGCCGAGCAACTTTGCGCCCATCACCATCGAGCCGAACGACGCGAGCCAGCCAACAGGCTTCTACATCAGAACCATGGCGCTCTCGGGCAAGACGGTGTACCTGAACGCCACCACCGGTTCCACCAACCTGCGATGGCAGGAAGCTACCCCCGGCAGAGCCTTCGTCGCGGAGCAGATCTCCCGTGCCTCCAGTGCCAGCAAGGGGTGCGCCCAGGGCAAGCCTCCTCAGTGCCCGCCCAAGCCGACGCTGCCTTCAACTTCGTGAGAGGCATCCAACTTGCGTCCGTCCGGAAAATTATGGCCGGCGCGTCCGAGTCCAAAGAAGGTTTTCAGGAGCTACCGGATCCCTTAACCGAGTGGAGTGACCTCTTCCTGCTGAACCTGTCAAAGTGCATCCCCTCAGGCGACGCACTCACCCGTGCCGAGCGAGGTGCCAGGGAGCTGTTCGAGAGCTTCAAACTCACCGGACCCGATGTGCTGCGTGCCCTCCGCTTCGCCAAGCTGCCAGATGACACTTAGCTCAGCAACATCGACTCACGACTGACGGTAGGGCAACTCAAGGAGCACTTGCTGCTTCACAAGGCATGGGTTAGCGGAGAAGTCCTTCGGTTGGTGCTGCGATCGCAAGCGCACCGAGCCTCGGATCGCGTGCGCGCGTACTTAAGCATCAGTCGCGACGAGGGCGTCGACGGAAGTCACATCATGATTCAAACTCTTGAACCCGGGCAGCAGAAGCATTCGGACGTTCGAAGGTTTGTGCGCATGCACCACGTAACCGCCAACCACTTTACGTGCTCGGTAACCGACACCACTGGCGTACCCGTCGGTGTCGGCGGCCTGGCGATACCATTGGAGCGCAAGCTGTGTCGCATCCTGGCGCCTCGTGCTTTGCCGCGCGTGTACTATCTTGATTCGATACCAACGTTCCGGGTTCCGCTGGGAGATCTGCATCGGCTTCGGTGCAATCTTGCGGCTCGGGCCAGCACGGACGTCGTGGGGAGTGGCACGTATCGCCCCGGGATGCCAGCCGTCACGCGCCTGAGTCAGGTGGCGTTGATTTAGTCCCTGTGGCAGAAAGATGGTTGCCAGTGCGGAGTGGCCGCAATGCTGCACACAATCTTCTTCCTGGACGACAGCAAGGACCCAGTGCGGGACCGTCTGGACTTTGCCGGATCGCGCCACTTCCTCGTGGTGATGCGCATAGTTCTATTTTGCGTGGCGTGTCGGTACCTCGAATACGCCGAGGAATTCAAGTCGCAGCAGCTGTCGGGTGACCTGACGGAAGCTGACTTCAAGCGCTGGGACGACATTCGTACGGAGGGACAGGCGTACGCGGGCGAGACCGCCGTCGATCCGGTCAAAGAAGTGCGCCGGGAGCCGGCAGGCCCGGACGCGCCCGATGAGGACGTGAGCAGCGAACCATCGGAACCCATTGCTTCGTTCGATTCAGAGGAGTCCGTGTCAAGCTCCGATTCCGACGTTGAGATGCAAGACTCGATCACCAAGAAGATGATAAAGCTGCGGGTCGAACAATCATCAGCAGCAGCGTCAAGCGACTCGCTCGAAATTGTGTATCCAAAGGGAACAGAGGCGGTCTCGTTTGTGGATCATTCCCCGGATTCGGTACTGGTCTCCAGGAACCCGGACTGGCCCACGGTGGTTCCCGCAAGCTGGTTCGTGCCCGCGTGAGAGAGTGCTCGACATTGTGTCCCTCCAAACCTCGTTGTTCCGCTGGCTTGGGTGTTCTCGCTGCGTCTCACCTTACACGGCCCAATCGTCACGACCGTCGAGCTACAACCTTGTTGCCGTTGCGAACCGACACTCGCCACGTCCCGTCCACTAAACAGCCGACGAAGACTCTCCGTTCAGCTTGTTGCTTCGTTCGGGAGGCCGCTCTCTCAACGTCAGCGTATAAGACTGTCTCGTCTGTTGCCGCAATGGCAGCCATCGCATCTCCCCTTGAACGCAGTCTTTTTGTGACGCCAGACAAATCTGTCGAGCTCGCATCAAAGTCATCCGAGTCGCTGTTGCCACCAGCGACCGCGGCAGACAGCGGTCCCGTGGAAGGAGATCTTCTTCCGGTATCTCGGACGGTGCAGGAGGCGGCCTCACCACCGCCTGTTGAGCCCACGGAATGGAAGCAAAGAGAAGAGGCGGGCGAGATCGACGAGTTGTTGTTGCGAGAGGACGGGAGCCGCTTCGTGCTCTTCCCCATCCAGCATTCCGAGGTGTGGTCGATGTACAAGAAGGCGCAGGCGTCCTTCTGGACTGCGGAAGAGATCGATCTGGCCTCCGACGCCAAGGATTGGGAGCGTCTGACGTACAACGAGAAGCACTTTATCAAGCACGTGCTGGCCTTCTTTGCGGCCTCGGACGGCATCGTGAACGAGAACCTCGCCATGAACTTTGCGAGCGAGATCCAGATCCCCGAAGCGCGCTGCTTCTACGGGTTCCAGATCGCGATTGAGAACGTGCACTCGGAGACGTACTCGCTGCTCATCGACTCGTACGTCAAGGACCCCGCGGAGAAGAAGTTCCTGTTCAATGCCATCGAGACGATCCCCTGCGTCAAGAAGAAGGCCGACTGGGCGCTGCGGTGGACCGACGCCAAGTTTGCCTCATTCGCCGAGCGGGTGGTGGCGTTCGCCGCGGTCGAGGGCATCTTCTTCTCCGGATCCTTCTGCGCGATCTTTTGGCTCAAGAAGAGGGGTCTCATGCCGGGCCTGTCGTTCAGCAACGAGCTCATCTCGCGAGACGAGGGCCTGCATTGCGACTTTGCCTGCCTTCTATACGGCATGCTCGAACACAAGCTTCCCCCGGCGAGGGTGCACGAGATCATCGGCGACGCCGTTGAGAGCGAGAAGGAGTTCGTGACCAGCGCGCTGCCTGTAGAACTGATTGGCATGAACTCCAAGACGATGACCGAGTACATCGAGTTTGTGGCGGACCGTCTTCTGCGATCTCTGGGCGTGCCAGAGCTCTACGGAACGGCCAACCCGTTCGAGTGGATGGAGATGATCTCGATGGAGGGCAAGTCCAATTTTTTTGAGAAGCGAGTCGGGGAGTACTCGAAGGCCGGGGTGGGGGCCGAGGAGGGGGGGAACGTGTTCTCGCTGGACGAAGCCTTTTGACGCCGGATACGAGAGTGATTGCACTGATATACACAAAAAAGACCATTCAGCCGTGTGCAGGCAGGCAGCCGACTTGGCTGGACAACTCGGGATCAAAAATAGTTTGAATGATTGAGCGGACCAATCCAATTTGTCGATTTTTTTGTTCGCATGGGTGCCGTTTGCTGCGGAGGCGGCGAGTGGGCGCAAGAGGATTGGGGTGTCGCCATGTCCCGGAAGGACACCCCATGGCCCGAAGCCGAGCTGCGTCCGATTCGCGACCGTCCCAAGCACTTCCTGTTCGGCGATCCCATGCAGCTGCGCCCCAATCTCGCCGCCAGCCTGCGGTTCTCTGGACCCGAACGCGACTTGGTGCCGCTGCCGGGCCGGGTGCGGGCCAGAGTGCTGAGCGTGTACGACGGCGACACCTTCACTTGCGTGGTACCGGTACCGCACGCCAGGTGCTTCCGCGTCATCCGTGTCCGCATGCTCGGGTACGATGCTCCCGAGATGCGACAGTCAAAAGACCAGGCGGAGACGACGAGAATTAGGAATAGGGGCCGGGCGGTCGCCTGCCGGAATCGCCTGCGCGATCTTGTCCTGGCCCGGAACGTGTGGCTCGATCTGAAGGGCTCCGGTAAGTATGGTCGGACCCTTGCGCGGGTCTTCCTCCTTCCGCGCTCTCAAGATTCTGTGAATGACTTGATTCGAGCAATGCCAGGATGCGTGCAAATGGACGCGAAGGGGCGACGCCTTGTGGAGTCCGACACCCAGACGGGCGCGCTTCCCAAGCCCAAAAAGACGGACACGCGGGAATCGGAAGCCTGCTGTTAGGACAGGACGGCGGCGTACACCCTGTCCTCTGCGGCAGCTCCCAAAGTTCCAAAGGGAAGATTCTCTGGGGCAGGTGCTGCTGCGACGTCATCTTGAGCGCGGCGCGAAATCGGAACAGAGCATGGCGTTTCCGCGCCCCTTGGCGTCATCCACTCAACGGGACGCCGTCCCGTCCGCGGTTGCCGCGGCGCTCCGGCAGACATCCGCCGAAGCCACGGCGCGCGACGAGCTGCTCGCCCGCGGCGGCCGAGGACGCGCCAAGATCAGCGGAGTCATCGGAGCGGCCGTCCACTGGAGGCGTCTTGCCGGAACCCTGTCGTTCGCCCTCGTGTTTGTCGGAGTGGTTGCCGCCGTCTTCCTCGGGCTCTGGATGGGCAAGCACAAAGGAAGGTACGTGCATCACTTCGAGCGACGGCCCGCAGGCTTGCTTCTGACGTCGGACATCCTCGACTGCCCGGGGGACCCGCGCGCATACTGGGCCGCGAAGAACGCACCGACTTCGCTTTGCATCTTCTCTTCCAGCCCCGAGCTCGCCGAGACGGTGCAGGCCACAGAGCTGGACGTGCAGCGGCGGTGTTCCGCGCGCACCGACTGCGGGGGCTACGTCCGGCGGCAGACGGTCAGCGCCACGGTGTGCGGGTGCGAAGCGTCTTGCGCGTCGGAGAATGTGATTCAGCAGTGCCCTCACTGCGTTCTGCAGTCTTACAACTCGGGTCGTGCCGAGTACGTCATGTACGGCAAGAGGGCGGCACGCAATCTGGAGGCGGTTCCCGACGAGACCAGGGGTCCCAATCACGAGACGGTGACGACATTCCTGCAAAAGACGTGAGCCGAACCGGCTTGGTCGGGTTGCAACCGGCCGAATTCCCGTTTAATGTGTCGGTCTCCGGTCAGATCCAGAAGCAATTTGACCACGTCCATGTGTCCGTTCGTGCACGCCCATCGCCAGGCGGCCCCGTCTTCCGCGTGCACGTCAACACGGTCTTCTCCGGTGAGTGCCAGCAAAACACACGCGTCTTCCACCGATCCGTGCTGGCACACTTCCACAAAGTTAGTGCGGTCGTACGCACCATCACCTCCACCTCCAGCAGCGGCCATGCTGTTGTCGTACAAATGCGGTTGCGGCGCCGTACCCAGAGGCCGAGCCCGAGCAAGTGCCGGTACCGGGTTGCAACCGGTCAAGTACCGGATTGCAACCGGTCAAGTGCCGCTACCAAACCCGCGACCCAGGTCGCCGTCAGTCCGGCAGACGCGACCAGCCCCGCTCGCGGCAGCCACCACTGCGTTCGGAGTGGGTGTGTCCAGTCGTTGGGCATGCTCTCTCCGCGCGGAGGTGGCCTCCGAACAACTACGCTCCGGATCACGAAGGTACGAGCTCCGCGATGCATGCTGTTATAGGCTCGGCAAAGACACCATCCGCCGGAATCGACCGTTGCACCGGCTGCTGCTGTGGGGCGCTGTCCGCTACACTCGGATGACCGGTTTGGCAAATACACCGGACGATGAGGGGGGATCCCGGTGCGATTCCGAGCGCTTCCACGTCAAGGACGAATTGACACGGAAGCTTGCGAACGTGGCTTGTCGCCGGCAGACTCCGGACAACCAACACCCGACGCATGTTCCTCGTTCGACACCCAGTGGCGGTGCCTTGCTCAACGCCGGAAAGCAACCGCGCATCATGCCCAGACGCGGCCGAAGCAGACACAAGCGGTTCGGAGAGACGGGCGAGGGAGAGGCGCTGCGTTGGGAGTCCATTCAGGAATCTTAGGATTGTGTTGTCATGCGGTCCGCATCCGAAGAGGTCATCGCCAAGGTCTTTGATATGCGACAGGGATTCTAGGAGCTCTTGATCCGAGAGTTTGTGGGAATGAGGGCGAGCGGCGGCGCGGCCGTGCTGTGTCCGCGCCTGCGGTCCTTGCTCCTGCCCGTAAGCTCTGGCAAGAATATGTCGCGCGAGCCCAATGCTCTGGTCGTGCGCGCTATGCCGCACCACGATCTGCACCAGGCCTTGCTTCAGCCCGACGATTCGAACGGTTTTGTGATGGAGATGGACCCCACCACGAGGATTCGACACGTGCTGCGACCGGTCCTGCGGCAGCTGGCTCGGATGCACGCCGTCGGCGCGGCGCACCGGGACCTCAAGCCGGCAAACGTTGTGCTCGGACCGGAAGGCGGAGGCGTGCTCATCGACTTTGGGCACTTCCTTCCCGACGCCACAAGCCCCTGCAGGTCTTGCTCGCTCTTCACGGGCACGGTGTGGTACCGCGCGCCAGAGCTTCTCTTCGGCCGATGCGGGTCGGAGGCACCATTCGGTGCCATAGACTGGCTCGCGGCGGACGTGTGGTCGTGCGGCCTGCTCCTGGCCATCGCGGCGTGTCCCTGGTACATCTTCATGTCCGATAGCGAGCATCACTGCGTGGCCTACCACGCTCGGTACCTGGGCGTGCCAGTGCCGATCGAGTACGAATCCGTGCTGCGCAGCTTCCCGGTACCGGATGACGCGCAGCAGTTCAGCTTGCTTCTGGAGCACGTCGAGTACGAAGTCGGGCCCGATCTTGTGCATCTGCTGCGCGGCATGCTGGAGCTTGATCCTCGGAAGCGCATCACGGCGGAAGAGGCGATCAGCCACAAGTTCTGGCAGTCATCCGATCCGGTCTTGCCTCTGCCCGGCGATTCGAACCGGCGACTCCCCGTCCCCAACGAACGCGACGTCAGAGCGGCTGTTCTTACCATCTAGATGCATTTTGCGTGCGCCATTGCCGTGCTGCTCGCGGGAGCCGACCCTACCCGGCTTCCGCGGCGACGGACGTCCAGCAGACCGAGTCGTGCGCACCGCAGCGCCGCCAAGGTACCCGTTGACGCCTGGAGGCAGTTTGCACGAGATGCGCACGCCGCGGCGGTTCGTGGGCTGCCGGCGGACTGCAGCCACCCGGCGGAAGCTGTTCGGATGGTGCGGCTGTGTCTTCAAACCAAGCTGCTGACTCCCAGCGCCATGATGAACCCGATGCGACGGCCTCATCTCGCGGCGCTGCTCACGTTTGCGGCGAGCATGATTCACGGCCCCACGAACTCTAGCATGGACGTGAGCGGGGACTGGGAAGACATGTGCACCGAGGCCGCCGTGGTCTGGGATCCCGACAACGACCGCAACTTTACAGAGGGGTCTCCCGGCCGCCAAGACGCGGCGCTGCGGTTTGCGCAGCAGGCCGCCCTGCGATGGGCTCTAGAGGGTCCGTGTCGCTTCGGCCGAGATCCTCGGTGCAGCTGGGCGCAGGGGCGCAGGGCCGCAGCGGCCATGTCTCGGGCGCACGCTCTGTGCTCGGAGGACGAAGAGCGCGCGGCAATCCGAAGGGCGGTCTCTCTGGAGTGGGCGCTCTTCGAGGCGGAAGCGGGGGCGTCCGGCATCGGTCCGCCGGGAGGCTCGCGGCTGCTTCGCGAACGGATGCTCCGCCGGCTGAGCCGAGAGGACGACGAAACCGCGTATCCGCTTCCGTGAGAAGAAGCAGTGGTATGCCGACGTGGGCATGGGCCTTGATTCTTGTCTCAACTTTGGTGGGCGTGCTTGGGACGCTTGCGTACGCGGGATATCGCAGAGCCATCCAAGAACAGAGTGCCCGGCTGCTCGCTTCCCCGGACCAGGCGGATCACCTCCGGCCGGTGGACCGGCAGGCCGAGGCGAGACCGCAGGTTGCCATCAGATTCGGCGACGACGAAGAGGTGCGACACATTCGCGAGACGGTGGGCGCCGTGGCGCCAGAGTCAGGGCACGTCGACGATTCCGAAGCCGAACTCGAAGTCGGCTCTGAAGCCAAACCCGAGGATGCCGACACGGACACGGCGCTGCTGACAGAGCTCGCATCGGTGCGGCGGCAGTCTCCGGATGTCTTAGCGCTGGACTTCCAGGCCTTGCGACACTCCATGCAACTGCCCACGGCACTCCGCGAGCTCCGCCAGCAGTCCCGGCTGGTCTCGCTGCACCGCCAACTGGCGCGTACGTTTGTGGTGCTCACTCCCTCGTCGGGTCGCTTCGACTCGGTTGTCAAGGCGCTTCGGTTCCTCGACGTGCAAACCTTCGACGCCGCTATTCTGGTGCAGCCCACTGGCCGTTCCATCTCCCTCGCGATGCGCTCCGAGTTCCCCGAGCTGATCGTCGCCAAGCCGCAGCATGCCGGCGAACCGCCTCTGCTGACCGCAGAGCGCGCCACATCGGGATGGCAGGACGCATGCGCTTCGGACCGCTTCGTGTGCATCGGCGACGGAGTCTACACGAGGCCCGACGTGGTGTCTCGCCTGCTAGAGGCCTCTCTGGCGCAGGGCAACGCGTCGTGGTCGTCGGTGGCGAAGCACGCGCGCCGGAAGGAACGGGGTGCAGAGTAGGCCGCGTCGGACGACCGCACCGACGAGATCCCCCGAGTCGTTGCGTCGTGCGTGCCTCGGATGTACATCATCCCGGACGTCCTGCTCAGCTGCTCGGATCCTGTCGTCTCGAGGCCAGAGCTGTCGGCTCTAGTGTGCGCCCGCTCCCTGAGCCAGGACGTGCCGGCCGTCTCAGTTCCCTGCGAGATGGAGGGGCAGCGGCTTCGGTCCCGTCAGCAACGCCGGAACGCGGCCGAGACAGAGCGTGTAGCCGTTGCGCGTTCCGTTACCGCGGCGGCGGAGCGTGTAAACCTTGGTGCGGAGCGAGAGCGCATGGACGAGCTGCGTCGCCGCGAGACGCAGCGCCTCGGAACGTGGCTCGACCGGATGCCCGAATCGCTGCGGCGCCAGATGACGGCTGCTCGCACCTCGGACGCTGCAGCCGCTGCTGCTGCCGACGCACGAGCAGGACTGCGAAGCCGGGTGCTGCTTCCGGGCGACTCAAACGGTCTGCTGCGAATGCGCAACGCTCGGAGGGCGCACCTGAGTTAGCGTGCGCAGAAGATGCTCCGCACCGATGGCGTTCGAGTGTGGGTCAGCCTGACCACGAGCCCGGCGCGCCTGAGCATGGTGAAGCACGTGCTGTCGTCTCCGGACCTCCGGCACGTGTCGGGCATCTTCCTCAACCTTCCCGACACGTACCGGCCGACGGGCGAGGCGTACACCGTGCCCGTATCTCTGTTCGGAAGCTGCAGCCGCCTGTGGGTGAACCGCTGCGGCGCCGACGTCGGGCCCGCGACCAAGATCATTCCAGCCATCCGGACGCTCCAGGTGGCCGGGCGTCCCTTCAAGGACATCGTGATCAGCTTCGACGACGACCAGTTCTACGCGCGCAACGTTGTCACGAGCCTGATCAACTACGCGGCGGAGCTTGGACCTCGAGCGGTGGTCGGCGGCATTGGGAACATGTGCGGACACTGGCGGCTGGGGGCATTCCCCGCCGAAGAGGGCCGAGCGGAGGGCCGTCGCGATCCTCGGATCAAGAAGGTGCAGGGGTGCTACGCCGTGGATGTGGTGGAGGGGTTTGGGGGGATCGCCTACCGCCTCGGTCACATCCAGCCGGACATGCTGACCAAGCAGGCGATGACCAGCAAGAACTGCCGCATCAGCGACGACTACGTCATCAGCTGGCACCTGGCGGAGCGCGGGATCGGGAGGGCCACTGTGTACCACAACCCGATCTGGCAGCACATATGCGCTTACGGGCGAGAGGACGACGCGCTTCATGTGCAGTGTCATAACGACACCAAGTATCGGTTCGCGGAGGAAGCGCTCAAAAAGGTGCACGTGCGGCTCCGTGCCATTGTCAGCGGCAGGGGAGGCGAGCAGAGCAGCGTTCTGGGTGCCAGGGCGGTACTGCAATCGACGGCCGAGATGGTGGCGGGTGCTCTCGGGTGGAATCTCCGGCCGGAGCTGTCAGCGGGTGCGTCGGAAGAGACCAGCGTCGTGGCCGTGGAGCTGCGAGCTCTGCAGGCACAGGGCCGAGCGATGGGAGGGCTTGGAGGGATGGCGCGGCAGAGAGCCAAGCTGCTGCGTGAGACACGCGCTGAGATGCTGGCGGAGCGAGAGGTGCGGGGTGTTGCGGCGGGGATTCGGAGGGTGGACGACTGGATGTGACGAGAGTCGGGCTTCCAACGCGTTTGGCACAGGATTGGAGTGGAGGTGCGAACCACGAGTCACTACTTATCAAACCAAACGACGATTGATCGTGCGTCCGCTGGAAGTCTGCGAGTTACGTCGGCTTAAGCATGCCGCGCATCGCGTTGAGCTCGTACTTGGACGCCTTTAGTCCCTCGGGGAAGCGGGCCGTCAGGGAGTGGGCGACGTTGGCCATGGGGAACATGATCGAGTTTACCAGGGCGTGGTGCCCCAGGCCAAAGGCGTGAAGAATCTCGTGCGCGGCCACGTACCGGACTGAATACCCGGCTCCCGTGGAGTCGTCCGTGACATCCGCGTCGAGGCGCCAGTCGATGTTGCCGTTGAAGAGAATGTCGCCCACGATCAGGCTGGGGGTGTTTTGGGGCGTGTACGTGTAGGCGAGCACGTTGGCGGGGAAGCCCGTCGAGTACACGCCCACGCGGATGTCGCCGTACTCGGCGGCGTCGTAGTCGTCCAGAAGCCCGTCGGTGCTCGTCTCGGTGACTTCGTTAACGGTCACGCTCAGGTTGCCGCCGTAGCCGGCGTTGGTTGTGTACGCGGCCTCAAGCACCTTGCGAACGTCTTCCATGGCGGCCCGGAACTCGGTCTTGAACTAGGTCTCGTTCACGCTCGAGTCGGCGTCCGTGAACGAGGTGGCGGTGCGTCCTTCGGCGTCGAGCGTCGTGTTGGTGTTCACGAAGGAGTAGGTCACGTTGAGGCTGGCGTCTCCGTCCGCCAGCGTCTCTACCGCTAGTCGCAGCGGCTCGTACGCCTTGGTGATGCTCCACCCCTCTACCACCATGCGCTTGTCCGCGCGGCCGTCTCCCGACACGGGAACGCTTGCGGACTGCGGCTGGAAGTCGTCTTTGCTAACCTGGATGGTCCAGTTGCCACTGGCCAGCTTGGCCTGCTGCCAGATCCCGCGTCCGTTGGTCGTTCCGGAGGCCTGGGTAGCGCCGGAGGAGGCTCCGCTCGCCTGCGCGGCCTCCGCCTTGGCGTCGGTCGAAGCGCCACCAATGGACGAGCGTGTGGCGGTGACGGTGGCGTTCGCCAGAGCCTGGGCATCTTCGTCTTCCGCCACGACGCGAATGGTATTGGATCCAGAGTTGTTGACGCTGCGCACCGCGAGAACGATGGCGGTCACGATGCCTGCCACAACAAGAGCCGCAACGACGATTCCAATCCAGAACGCCCGAGCTGACACGGCCATGGCGAGGCCGAAGCGTGCCAGTTTCGTCGGTCGTCTTGATTATGATGCCCGCGGGGGCGTGGCACATCAAAGGCGTACACCCCCTCTGGGCAGAACTGGGTAAAGAAAGCCAGCCGCCAACAACCCAGTCAAGCCGAGTTATGGTCGATGTCACTCTCAATGTTCTGAATGTGCCCGGCGCGGGTGAGGTACACTACCAGTTCAGCGCGACGACGCGGTCTCCCGAGTCGAGCGCGGCAACCACCCCGGACCGCGTAAACGACACGATTGCGCTGTCCCGGAACGGCACCACGGCCACCACGGTCGAGGGCACCCAAACGATTGCTGACCCCCTGACCGGTTCAATCGGATTCATTAACCTGGTGGTGCAGGCCAACCACGGCAGCCTCAACACCGACATGGCTCGTGTCGTGAACGCTTCGGCTCGCTTCACCATGCCAGCTGCAGACTTCACTCTGACGTATGATTTTGCCACCGGCCGCTGGACCGGCGACTCCCTGACCGACGCGGAGGTCGAGGTGACGATCGCGAACGACCTTGACGAGCACCGATACGTGGCGGTAACGGACGCCGGCACAACCCTGGCCGTGGCCGCCGTCGCCGGCAACGGCACGAAGAAGATTTACTACCGCCCCGCGTCCGGTGACCTTCACCGGCCCACGCTGCGGCACTCTGCCGACCCCAACAACGCCAACAACGGCGACCAGAAGTACCTCGCGGCGCCCAAGACAGGCCCCGCCACGGTGCGCCTGAGCGTGGGCGAGGGCGAGGGCAAGCAGATCCGCCAGATTCACGCCATGATGCTGGCGTTCCTGGTGGTGTTCTGCGTGGTTGCCTTCGTGTACCTCACTCACAAGATCTTCAACCTCTCGTGGAAGGCCATGGGCATGGGCTCTCGAGGGTACTCTCGCGATTCCGGGGTGAACCGCCTGTGATAGCTGGATCCCCCCGCGCATGTGGCCGAGTCCGAATTGCCATGTTTAAAAGCATTATTCAATAATAGCTAGTGTTGTTCCACTCAAACCCTTTGACTTCCTCAAGCTCTCGTTCTGCCGCTCTCGTTCTGCCGACACAGTCTCTGCTGCGCACGCTCGTGCTTGGCGATATCCAGAGACATCCAGCATGACCATCCGCCCATGATACCCAAGGCAGTTATGGTTCGAAAGAGTGGTCTTCTTTGAGTGCGCAACAGAGAAGCCACATGGTTGCCCTCCCCGACAAACGCAAACACATTCTACATCACTTGTCGGTGTCCGCATTTTCTCGAACGGATCCGGTTTGCTCGCATACGGCTCACCGTCTGTGATGGCTTGAAGAAGGTGGTTATTCAGTTCCCGGCAGCGGCCGAGCTGGCGCGTGAAGAGGAGAAGAGGAGAAGAGGAGAAGAGATTGTATCACGACGTAAAGGGGAAAGCAAAGTATGATGGCAGAATGGATCGTGTTCGTGGCAGCAGCATTTGCAATTGGCACGGCAGCGGGGTCGGTTGCGACGTGCGGCGGTATCCTCTGCGTGCGGTCCCTCCGACGCAGGCTGTGTAACGCCGATTGAGTCTTGTGCTTGTAAACCAAAAAGATTACTTTAATTGTAGTGCGAGGCATACCTCTCGATCGAGTTCCACGTCGGCTCCTCCCTGTCCCCAACAAACACCAAAATTCCGTCGTCCTCGTCGGCCGCGCCGCCACCCCCGCCCCCTGCCGCGCCGCCACCCCCGCCCCCTGCCGCGCCATCTTCGCCCCCTGCCGCGCCATCTTCGCCCCGGTGGTCGTTCCGGAGCATGGCGACAACGGTATTGAAGTCGTCCGCCGATCCAATTCGAAGCAAGCGGACGTGGACGTATTGCATCGAGGACGTCCGCTCCCGTGCAGCCTCGACGTTTCTCCGCGCGTGCTCCAACGCGCTACTGGTATTTGGAGAAGCCACAAACGCGATGTACGGGTACCTTAGCGCTCCGTGGTCATAACGGTGAGTGCTCAGTTCGTGCAGAGCGTACAAGCACGCCAGAATTGCCAGCAAACGCTTCGCACGCCCGGAGCAGTCGGAGGAGTGATCGTGCCTGGTTATATCGTGAGTGATATGCCAGTCTAATCTGTAGCTGCCAGCGAAAAATGATGACTCCGGTATGTCAACAAACTCAGTCGATGTAGCGTCGTCCTCGGTCATTCGAGCCGGCATAATCGGCCGAGCTGCGCCGGCTGCACCCGATCCCACAAAAACATTGGTTATGGTTTCTGGCGGCGCGTCAGCAACGGACGCTGTCATCTTTTGTCTTGCTACACTCACCATATCCCCAAAATACCGAACACACTTATATGGAAGCATGACGCCCCGCGGGGGGGGGGGGGCAAACATGTCGTCGTCGTCGTCCGGCGGGCGGCGCCGCCGCCCGCCGGGAGGGCGGCCCATGCCCACCGGCTCCAGCCCGAAGGCGGCGCGATTCTAGCTGAAAATTCTATTCAAAAAGCACTCCGCACGTGTGGGGCATCCCCAGCGAGGCTTGCGTATCGCAGCAAACTCAGACGACTAGCGCTGCTGTTCCGCTTCAAACTCTTCGTGACGTAATTTCCGATGTGTGTTCAGGTCTTGCCGGATTCGTTGCAGCTCCTCGGGAATGGGCCTCGGAGATCCGGCCGCCCGCCACGCCGACAGATGGTCTTGGTGCCGGAGTTCCAAGCGTGCAAGTGCAAGTACACTTGGGTTCTGGGCTGCCGTCATGGGCGGCGATTCAGTCAGTGGTACAAGAATTTGATCCATGGAAACCAAGAGGTCAAGTCCAACGTGCTATCGCTCTTCCGCACTCATGTAGGTGGGATCGGGCAGGGAACGTGAGACTGACACTCCCATAATGAATGAGAACACACCCGGTTTCTTAGTGCAGACGAAGGTGGTCGCCGCTCTCCGCGCCTCTGAATGCCGATACAACCCGCATCGGTTGGTTTGGTCGTTTGCTTCTTTGCTCTGTTGTCTCGAAAATGGTTCCAGCCGGTTCCGCATGTCGTTCCGCAGCTTCCAGGCGCCACCGTGGCGGGTCCTTAACGTGCATCCGGGGTGGTGGCTGCTGGTCGTGGCGTTGGTCGGACTCGGCAGCTCGGTGCTGGTTGGCTTCGTGCAGAGCGACCGAGACCAGAGCCTGCAGACCGAAGCCTTCCGGGAAGCGGTTGTTACGAACGCGCAAAGCCTGATGGGAGACTTCCGCACGATCAAGCAAGATGCCGGGACCCTTCGGGCCACTCTGGAAGGCACCATGGCCTACACCGGCCGGCTGCCCACACGCGTGCTTCCGCTCGAGACGGGGGGACGCCTGGTGCATCAGCTGGGAGACCAGCGCATCGCGTCCGTCAGCTTGGCGCACGCGGTCGACCGAGTGCACACGGACCTGATCGAAGCGGAGATCGAGCAGACGTACCCGGCCGAGCGGGGCGCTGGCTTGGGCGCAGTCATCGAGGATCGCGGTATCCTGCCGATGCGAGACGTGGATTTTGGGAGGGAGCGCTATGAAGGCGATCGACGCGCCGTGATCACGACGTTGTGGAATTACAATGCGAGCACCAATCCCCTGATCGCGTTTGATCTCACAACCAGCCCAACCAGGAGACACGCGCTGGAGACAGCGGCGCGTCGGCGGCAGATCAGCCTCACGGAACCCATTCTGCTCGTTACGACGGCGGGGCCGTTTAACGGCTTCCTTCTCGTGGATCCGATTTTCAACAGCAAACCGTCTCCTCGGGCCGGAGGCGTAACCGAGACCCAGGATCGATCCCAGCTGAACTGGAGCACGGTCGTTCCAATCTCGTCCGAAGCCACAGCCGCGGCGGCCACCGCTCAGATCGCGGCAAGCACCGAATGTGGTAAAATCTTCCAAGATCTGTGCGCGTCGTTTGAGAGCCCGGAACGCGCGATGGCCGATTTTAACGCTTCGGGCGGGGCACGGGGCAGCTGTAGCAGTTAGTGCGAGGACGGGTACTTGCTGTGGGGGTACGTGATTCTGCTGGCCCGATACCGCCAGATAGCTGAGGACCTCGTGGGGCCGAACCTGTTCGTGCTTGCGGAGGACGTGACCGACGTTGCGGACTCGACGGAGCTGGGGCTCATTCGGGAAGACCCTCGATTCGTGCAGCTCGTCAACGACGAGACGCTCAGTGTGGTCGAAGCTAGAGATCGTTTGCTATCCGAGGTATCCTCGCAGCACCGCGCTCGGCAGCCCAACGCCAAGTTCATGTTTGCGGCAAGGGGGTGGGACTAGCGGGTGTTTGACACCCTCGAAGACGAGAACGAGGCGTACGCGCAACTGGAAGACAACGCTATCCGCGTGCAGTTCATGTCTGGATTCGGCGGGCGCGAGTGGATAATGTACTACGGAACGCGGTCCAGCTTTTAGCAGCCGCGCTTTGGCCTCCTTCCGCAATGGTGGCTCTCGGTGCTCGCGGTGCTTCTATCGGTAATCTTCGTGGAGATCATGTTGTTTGCCGGCTTGTTCTACTTGCGACTGCAAATGCTTCAAGGGCTCCGGCAGCAGCACGCCGCGAAGGGCCAGGTCAAGGCGGCGCAGAAGGCTCATCAGTTGCTGATCGACCACGTGGTACACGAGCAGAGGAACCCGTTGCACGTGTGCACCAACAGCATCGAGTTTGTCATCACGAGCCTGCAGGAGCTTCAGCGAACCCGCCCGCACTCGCACCTCGACTCCATCGTGCGCGACGCGGCCGTAGTACAGGCTCAGACGGAGCGCATGCATCGGCTGGTCAACGATCTACTCAACCTCAGCAAGCTGCAGTCGCGACGACTCGGCATCACCATCACCATCCAGCCGACCAACCTGAGGCAGATCCTGGTGCAGACGGCGAATGCCTTCGCTTCCATGAGCAAGGTTCCGATCTACTTCCACTGCGCGTCCACGGTGCCGGGTCTGGTGATGCTGGACGGTCTCCGGCTGCAGCAGATCATCAGTAACGGCATGTCCAACGCCTGCAAGATGACCGAGACGGGCCACATCTGCATCAACGCCCATGTCCGCCTGCGGCCGACCCACCCCAAGGTGAGTCTCGAGAACGCCTGCGCGGCCATCGCGTTCGGCGAAGCACGGACTCGGGCTCGGGCTCAGCACCGCGGTTCGATTCCGCTGCACGATCTAATTGAGCAGGCGCGGGACGTCGTTCCTACTGGAGGGCTGTACGACGATCTCGATATTAACCTTCGTCAGCTCGGCGTGCTTCCGGATCACGCCAACGGCCCCCCGGACTCGCCGACGGGCGGCCGTGATTGCAGTCGCTGCTGGGCCGCGCCGGACTTCCCCTCTGATCTGGGGGAGCGCGAGCAAGCGGCCCAGGAAGCAGCGATGGCCATGATCCTGCAGTGGCACGCCATCGATCACGAAGCAGCTGTCGTCAGCTCTACCACCGCGCGGACCGTGCTTCCCATCCTCGCCCAATCTCTTCCGCACAAGGCGTTCCACGAGTTGAGAGCTTTGATACCTCGGGAAGCCTCCGTGCTGGAGATTGTGATGGCGTCGGCTCCAAATCCCATTGACCACGCGCTCCCGGCTCACGAGCTGCTGCACGGACCGGAATCCGACTCGGACTGGTATCCGCACATACATTCGATGCATGGCCACCAGATGGATCACGCCCTTGGCGTGGCTGTGACGTCCTTGTCGCGACAGACCGAAGCCCACGAGCATGGATCGCAAAGCGGCTCGGACGCAGAGGACGACCAGCCGCATCAGCACTTGCAGCCGCCGTGGTCTTCCAGCACGGATTCGGACGACGAGGACTCTGCACCCAGTGGCGGCGGCAGTGGACGTTCGTCGTTCAACACCGCCTCGTCCAAGGTCCGGCGTCTGCCGGTCGGGATTTTGGAGCCTCATCTGGTGATTCGCATCGTGGACACCGGAGTTGGTCTAGGTCACACTCAAGAGCGGCGATCCGCGGCCGTTCGCAAAGACCAGACGACACCCAGTCACACGGCCTGGTTGCACGGCGCTGGGATCGGAGTGACGTTTGCGACACAGCTCGCCCGCGCCATGGGCGGCACGGTGACGCTTCGGAACGAGACGAGGCTGCGACGCACGTGCTTCGAAGTCACGATTCCGCTGCGCCCGCCTTGGCGCGTGCTGCGTCAGATTCCTCGGAACGACACGAAGCACATGCGACAACGATTCCACCAAAGCTTTGCTCTCCTTCACAAGCTGGAATATGGATGTCTCACGGAATGCCAACGTCTGGCTCGGAGCGAGCGTTCCACTCGCACCGTGATGACGAGGTGCAGCGCTTTGTGCATTTGTTCCAAGGAGGGCGTGGTGGACAGTCGCGTGAAGCTTCGAAGAGCCTTAGCCATCGATCTCACCCGGCCAACGATCGCCGACTTCCAACGGCTTCCTGAGTTCGACAAGCTGACTCAGATTCAGGCCGTACCAGCCCATCAGGCATCTACCGAACCCGCCTCCGGAGCCGGAGCTTCGACTTAGCCACGCAATAACCGACCGCTGCTGTTCCAAGCGCTGCTCAAGAGCGACAGGTCGACGGCAGACTGGAAGCACCTTGCGCTGCACTTGCGCAGCTTGTGGGGCCGTCAAGACCCGGTGTCCTTGCAGTCCGCCGAGTCTGGAGCCGGCGTCAAGCCGATGCGCGCTTTGCTGGGATCTGTGATCTCGTCGCAGGCAAGCTTCGAGACTCCGAGCCAGATCTCAGTGCGGTGTTCCCCTCATGACTTTGGTCCGGAGGCAAATGGCCGCGGGTCTGCTCCGGTCTCGCGGCGGTTCCACTGCCTTTTGGTGGACGACGAGTCCGCCATCCGCGACACGACGCAGCGGATGCTCGAAGAGAACGGTCTTTTGGTCTCGGTCCTCAAGGACGGAGACGAGGTGCTTCCGTTCCTGCGCAGAACCGGGCAGGTTCACTCCACAGCCTTCGACGAGGATAGCGTCCGCACGGTGGCGGCAGGACTCGAAGCCAGAGCCGCTGCGGTCCAACCCGCGGACGAGGGGGGTCGCGGCCGTCGAGACGACGACCCATACCACCAGGCCTCGACGCCCGCGCCAGTGCCCGTGGACCTCGTACTTCTAGACATTGTCATGGCCCACAGCAACGGCGCCGATGTGTGTCAGCGCCTGGTGCGAGACTTCGGTGTCATCATCCCCATCGTGGCCATGACCGCCAACACCGTGGCGGCATCTCTAAAGAGGTACCGCAAGGCCATGTTCTTTGGATTGATAAGCAAGCCCTTTGGACAACAGGACCTCACCAAGAAGATTGACTTCATGTGTGCTCGGGGAGGCCCCGTGGAGATGGCGCGGCAGGCCGAAGAACGCCTGAGAACAGGCATGCGACCGCCGAGATCTCTGCCGGACGTGTGGGGCGCATTGGACCGCGACCTTTGGCAAGGATCGACGCACCACCCCAACGAAGGCGGACTGGGCGCGGGTGCTCGGGTCCAGCGTGCGCAGGCGCTCCGATCGTTGCAGGTTGCAGATATAGTTTAACGCACCGCGGTCAAGCACTTCTCTAAACGTCGCATGCAAGCTTCGTCGTCTTCCGTCCGACCCGATCGCGCCGAGAGCGACGCCCGTCTTTTGGGGCTGTATGATTCCGCTCCGTCGGATGAGGTTCGGCCGGCGCCTTCGCCTCCTCGATAGCCGGACGCCTGCGATGACCTCTTCCCGCCCTGCTGCTGTCCTGTCCACAAGTGCGGACCCCTGCCGAGGCGCATGTGCGGGTGCCGGCCCGTCACGATCCTCGTCTTGATCTTGCTTGGTGTCACGGGCATCACTGCGCCCATCACCATCACTACCTCGGTCCAGCTGGGCCAGGCGGCGAGCCAGGTGGAGCGCCTGGGCGAGGCCGCGAACAAGCTCGAAGACCTGAACCGGCTCCTGCCTGAATTCGAAGAGATCGCCAGGAGCCTGAAGCCTCTTGCTCACATCCTGCACTGCCTGGAGCATCCGCTGGATCCGTCCTGCGTCTGGCCCAAAGTGGCAAAAGCTGCCAGAGACAGCGTCCGGTGGCGACGACCCGGCCCATAGACAGAAGATCCGTATCAGGCACGCTCCCGCGCTCTGTATGGCTCGGTGCTTCGCGATGACCCCGCTGCCCCTTCGTGAGACAAAGCGGCGGGAAACATCAATCGTCATGGCCGAAGCACCGAACGACGCCGCGCCGCGATCCGGAGCTGGGGCGCCGGAGAGGGAAGAGAGGTTCGACCGCGAGTTCGAGCGCAGGGGCCATGAAGACGCCGTGGTCGGGGCCGCCGCCACGGGAGATCCCGCGTACGTCATCGATACGCTGGTGACGGAGGCCGAGTCACACACGGGGCGGTCGATTGGGTCCCGCAATCCCGCCTTGGGCCCCACCGAGCTCTTCCCGCCCGTGCACAAGGCGCGTCCTGACGGCATCGACGCCACCCGCACCGGAGGCAGCAGCCTGCCGTTCCTGGTCCGGGTCAACTACGACCGGGGTTCCAACACGAACTACAACACGATCGAAGTCATCAAAGTCGCCAAGGACGGCACCCGCACCACAACCGAGGCAGATCTGATGCTGGCTGCCAGCACCAACAATGCGCACTACGTTCTCTGGCACCACACCGCCCGATGGCGCCTGGGCGTGGACGTGTGGGTGGCGATCACGAGCGACGACGATTCGGAGGCTTCGTTGCGCGTGCTGTCCCTGGACCTGAACGGAGCCGTGCGGAACCGCCGCGTCATGTCTGATCCCGGCAGCCAGCTGGCCGCGGCGTCCACCGCCATGATCTCGGGCGGCTCGGGAACGCTTCTCAATGCCCCGCACGCCAGCCCCATCGAAGCCTCCGGATTCGACGACAACTTCCGTGGCCTTGTATTGCAGAGCTACGACAGCACGTCCGGACCCCGCACCATCAGCGCTGTGGTCAGCGACTCGGCCGAGGTGGCCAAGAACCTGATCATCACGGGAGCGGGCATGATGGCGGTGCGGGGCATCAGCACCGACTCGGTCGCGCTCGCCAGCACGGGAGCGGACTCGGTCGTGTCGGGTTGCTCCGGCGGAGGCCACAACGCCATCATTGCCATGCACCAAGACACGGGCGCGGGCAATTCGACCAACGTGCGTGTGGCTCGCTTCACCATGGGAGCCGCCGCCAGCTTTAACCTGGGCAGCTACTTTGACATCCGAGTTCCGGCGGGGCTGAGCGTCTCCGCGATGAACGGGTCGTTCATGCTGGGAGCCCGGGTTCTCGACGACGACTCGTGGTGGGCCGCTATCCTGTTCGACCTCGATACTCCGACGGAGCTCCGCCAGCGCGCCATGGCGGTGGTTCGGTACGCACCCGCGAGAGGGGGATCGACCGAGTGGGTAGACCCGGCCGGAACGCTCGGTGTCCCACAGATCGGATTCGCCGGGGTCACGGTGCGCCACGGCGCCGGCAGAACCGAGCAGCCGGAGCGCCTGCTGTCTCCCCAGGACGCGGAGAGCCCGTTTGTTTTGGCGGCGCAGCGCGTGGACCCGGATCGCACGAGCTCCGTCGTCCGGCCGCTGCCGGCCACTGCGGGCGGTCGCACTCGGGTTTGCCATGCTCTATCGGACCTTGGAATCTACGCCTACGTTGCCAACGGCGCCCTCGGTCTGAAGCAGGCGCCTCGCGTGGTAGTGATGGACCTTTTGCAGAGCCGAGAGGTGGCTGCGCTGCACCTAGGAGCCAAGGCCGACGAGAACGGAGACGCCGGGTTTACGGAAGCGCAGACGGCGCTGCTGGCGGCGATCGTGGACGCGGAGCAGTGCTCGGCCCTGCAGTTCGTGCAAACGGGAGACGACTGCGTAGAGCTGGTCCTGAGCGCGGTCAAGGCGAGGCCAACGGCCGGCATCGAGACCACGGCAGATTTGACAGGGGCTTCGAACGAGATCCGGCTGTTCCGGTTTGTGGGACGAAGGGGAATGGCGGTGGTGTGAGCCAGGTTGTCATCGGGCTTTGGATAGCCAACCCAAAATCCCCTGTCGGACTCTCCGTCCCATCGGTCGCCGCCGTCACCACGTCGCCGCCGTCACCACGTCGCCGCCGTCACCACGTCGCCTCCGGCTGCCGCAGGTCTGCAGTCACGTCTTCGGCAGCCGTATCGTCGCAGCCGCGAATCCGGGCCTCGGAAGCCATGGGCGGCGCTGCTTCGGCCAACGTGCATGCACAGACCGGAAGTGTACTTATAACGTCCATGTGTCCGTTCTCGCACGCCACTCGTCAGGCGTGTTCATAATCGGTGTGCACGTCAATGCGTCGATCCCCGGTCAGATCCAGAAGCAACTTGACCACGTCCATATGTCCGTTCCCGCACGCCCATCGCCAAGCGGTCTCGTTGTTTGCATGCACGTCAACACGGTCTTCTCCGGTGAGCGGTTGCGGTGTGGCACCAGAGGCCGGGCAAGTGCCGGTAACAGGTTGCAACCGGTCGAATTCCGGTTTGATGAGTTTGACGCGTTGGTGTGACGAGTCAGCCAGTCCGCCGGTCTCGGTGTCATCGCCAACACTCAAATCAAGCACGATCGAAGCGGGGAACGTCGTCGCCTGCGCGCGGAACCACCCACGCCATGGCGACAAAGAGTGCGGCGAGGCCGCCAAAGCTGCCAGCGACGTAGCCCGCTGTGCGTTGGCTCGCTAGCACGCCGTCAATGGAGCCGGCTGCCGATGCTTCCGCTTCGGGGGCTTCTTCCGTCGCGCCGGCCATATGCCGAAAGCGAGGCGGTCGGAGCCGGTCAGAATGACACCCGTGTCTAAACGAGTTCAGGCATCCACCGAGGACCACGACCGCGACTGGGTCCACAACCGCGTGGAAGCTGGAGTTACCGTCGTTCTTCTCGTGAGTTTTGTGGCGGCTCTGGCGGTTCTGGGGCACGTGGGTGTGTGAAGGGACGACGAGGTCTCCTCAGCCGCCGGGGACGATCGGACCGATGTTGTATCGCCACAGCTTATCCTGGTACTGACGGTACTGCTGGGCATAGATGGAAGGCGCGGTCCACGAGAGTGCCTGGTCGGGCGGCTGCGGGCCCAACTGGGTTGTTGGCACAAACACCTGGCCGCGGTGCGCGCCCTGCAGGGGTACGCCGTTCCAATCCCTTCCAGGGCATTCAGGGCACCCAGTCCAGCGCCCAGTATAAGCAGGGGGAGCGGCATGCTTTGGTGGTGCGAGGGGGGAGCCAGCGAGTTCAGGTGTGATTCGTTTTGCAGCCGCCGAATCGCTGCCGCCAGCGCTCGAGTCCGCGGAAGTCGCGAATGCCAACGACCCGCACCGCACGTGGAGGCGGAAGCAGACACCGGGGCGAAACGGCCTCCAGATGGAGGCGGCATCGGGAGCGGGCACATCCGCGCCAGAGACACATCCCGCCCGAGCGGCGGCGTTGTCGGCCGCGGGTCGGCCTGTCACTGTGAGTCTCGAGCAGCAGAGAGTCCAGGGGCTTCGCGACCGTTTGGACACGTACTTTGCCGTGCACCGCATGGAACGGACGGTTGCACACGTGCATCGGCTGCGGCAGGGAACGAGAGCCGCGGACGAGAAGGAATAGGACGCGAGAAAGCCAGGTGCGCCCGAAGCCGACCGTGCCCTGGCTGCCGTGGACGAGCACGCCCTGGCGCTCGGACACGCGTCTGAAGGTACCGCCCACGAGACGCTCAGGGCGCGCGGTTCCGAGCACCTGGCGCTCGCCCTGGCATCGGCGCAGCGGGGCAACGCCGAGGTGCTGGCCGAGCTTCGCCGCTTGCGCCTGGAGCCCGCGGACGCCTCCGACATCAACCCCACCGCCGTGGCCTGGGCGGGCCTTCCGTCTCGCGAACGGTCCTTGCGAGTGCTGGCAAAGCGACCGCCCCCGTCGACACCTGGCGCTCCGCGCCTCTTTGACGATCCGGCGCGGCACGGTGACCACCGCGTGTCGGCGCACCCCGCGTTCGGAGCCGCGGTAGGCGTGGAACTCCACGCCAGCTCCGTGCCCAAGTCGGCACCTCCGCCCGCGGCCGAGGCGGCGGCGGCGGCGCTGCCTCCGGATCCCAAGAGCCGTGTTAAGCTGCTGGCCGGCCAAGGCCTCGTGGCAGCCCGCTTCCGCCTGGGCGTCTCGCTTGCCCGAGAGATTGCCAAGATCGGTCACGATTCCAAGGCCCTGGCTGGCGGTTGGTCCTCCGGATTCCTTCCGCACGGCGTGCAGGACGCGAGGGTGGCGGCGACGTGCGGAGCCATCCACGCGTGGCGCCGGGCGTCCCCCATGGTTCCCGCGGCGAGGCAGGAGCAGGCGGCTCGCGCGTACCTTCGAGGAGGCGACGCCACCGGAGTGCTGTCGGTGCTCTTCCGCGCAAGCAGCACACCCCACGGAACCTCGCTCTCGTCCGTGCCCATGGCGCTGCTGGGCGACGCCAACGACGCCGAGAGCACGGCGCCGGTTCCCATGGCGGCCGCTGACCTCGCGCACCCCCTGGACCCGCTCGTAGCCTCGGTCGAGGATATGGCGCCGGCTCAGCGGCTCGTGGAGGCGGTGTCTCTTGACATGCTCGGGGCTGCAAGCGAGAAGCAAGCCCGCGCTGTGGCGGGCCTGCAGACCTTTGCCCGCCAGCAGAGCGCGCAGCTGCGCCAGACGCTGATGCGGTCCAGGTCACCCGCCGCGCTGGCCGCCCTCTTTTGCTGCGACGGATCCGACCGCGTGTCGCCGTGGCTGCGTCATGAGCTGGAAGCGTCGGCGCGAGACTTGCTGCTTGCGGCCCGCCCACAGGCGCAGGCCGTTCACTTTGCGGCCATTGCCAGCGGCATGGCCGGGGCCGCTCTGGCGGCGGTGCCGGCGGTTCCATTTGGCCATGTGCTCACTCCCAACGTGGCACGGTATCATGCGCTGTCGGCGAGGGCGCAGGCGCGGGAGCAGGTGACGGACGCGGTGCGGTCGCTGCGAGGCCACTCCGAGGCGGCGGCGGCCCGGCTGGTGGCGCGTGGCATGCTTGCACCGAACCGCTTGTCCCTGTTCCTTCGGCTGCACGACGTCACCGGCCACGAGGCGATCGTGGCGGACGGCATGCAATGCGAGTTCTTCTGCGAGCGGCTCGTTCTGATCGGGCAGAACGCCGGAACTAGGACCCTAGACACGATCTGCCGCGCGCTGGGAGTGTGGGACATGATGCTTCCCATCGTCCGCTCGTCGGCGGCCGGGCACCGCTTCCGCGAGAAGCGAGACCCTTTGTCCAGGGCGCGGCTGGTGCTCGCCGAGGTGCAGCTGCAGAGGGCCCGGGAGAGGGGCCGTGCCGGAGAGGAAGACCGTCGGGGGGAGGATCCGGACGAGGGACAAGACTACGCCAGCCGACCCCTGCGGGCGGCCGCGGACAAGATCCGGGCGGCGTCGCGCCAGATGCTGGTGTACTTCATGGCGTTCCACATGCAGCTGCACCCGGAGCAGATCGCCGTGGCCGCGGAGCGCGTGCTGGGGATTCCCATGGCAGACGTCGCCGAGCGGCTAGCCGGGATGAGAGGGGCGTACGTGCCCCCCGCTCAGGCCGTGCGCGGGTGTGTGCGCGCGTTCCGGTCGGGCCCCAACCCCTTGGAGCGGCTGGATGAGGGGTACGTGCCCTGCCCTCCAAGCCTGCTCGTGCTGGCGTCGCAACGGCACCACCGCACGCAGGGCCGGCGGCGTATCTGGGCCAGCACGGCCGTGGCCGTGGAAGACCTCCCCGAGCTCTCCGGCTTGGAACGGGGGGTGCGCAGCGAGCTTGAAGCAACGCTGTCGGCCGATAAGCTCGAGGCGGCCGACGGCAGGGTGCCCACGCTATTCGGCGAGCCTGTGCACCAGGGGAGGGAGGCAGCAGAGCGCCAGGCGGCGGCGATCGACGATTCGACCCGGGACCGCGAAGCTCGGTCGACCGTCGACGCGCTGATCGGCAGAGACGTCCGGACCACCGACGCGTCTGCGAGGTGGGCCGAGGACGCTCGTCCCATTGGGCTCCTGGTGCGCAGGGAAGTTGGGCTGGAGAAGCAGGCGGCCGAGGTGCGGGCGGGTGCCCGGAGGGCAGCGCAGGTGGCGTCGGAGCTAGAAGTTCCCGGAGCGCCAGAGGTCCGGCGGGTGCTCGGAGTGCTGGGCGCGCAGGTCACCGGCCGCGAAGCGGAGCTGCGTCACGAGAGCCGCGGCCCGCTGCGGGCGGTGGAGCCGCACATGACGTCGGATCTCCCGGGAGAAGCGGCGGCCGCAGGGCGGGTGGGGTCGTACCGCGTCCCAACCGTCGCCTCCCCAGAGACGGGCTTCTCGCCCGACCCGACCCCAGAAGCAGAGAAGGAGGAGATGGCCGCCGCGCCCGGGCGGGCCATCCCGGAGAGATGGCGGCGAGCGGTAGCGGCGGCGCGCGAGGTGCACGATGTGCTGGAAGAGGTCGCCCCGGGCACGCACGAGCACAGCGGGCCCGTGCTCGCCCGGGACCACGACGACCTCGGAGGGCACCGGCCCGGCGCCCTGAGGCCGCAACGCATGGGGCTCGCGTCGACGCGGGCCCTGCGTCGCGCTCTGGCGTCCCTGGGGGCGATGCACCGGCCGACGGGAGAACTGGAGAGACTGCCTTCTTCTACCGCTAACTGATCGAATCGGACGCGCTTTGTTGGTTCTCACCAATGAAATTCGTTGGCGTCCGGCCGATATGGCATCGACGCCGGCTTCTGGTGGCGACCGGGAGCTGTGCCAGCTGTACACGCAACGACTGGCGCACGCCCAGGTGTGTGCTCTCAAGATTGATAACCTGTCGTTTACGGGCTGTCCGGTGGACGGGGGCGTGCGTGGCAAGACCTGTAGCATGACAGAGCAGTGTAAATTTTCGCAGGATCATTCCATTCGGATCGGGGACGGGTTTGCGTCGGCCTTCACCTGCCAGCGCAGCTACCACCGTGTCTTCCTCCTCGCCGTGGGAGGCGGCCTCATCGCGGTGGGGCTCGCCATACTGGCGTACTCCACCCTCGTACGTCCCCAGCTGCAAGCTTCGCGGCAGCTCCGACGTGAGCAGGACTTGCTGCACCAGTACGAGCGCCTTCGAGCCGTGGCCACCGCTCGCGCACGGCCAACGCCAGCCGCTCCGCCTTCTTGATGACCCCTATTATATTCTCTGGATTTTCCCCGGCTGCTGCCGCGTCCGATCTGCCTGTGCGTCCCTGTCCTCCGTTGCTTCTCGCGCCGTCTCCCTGGACAGCAATCGACGCCAAAATGCCGAGCTTTGAGGAGGCCCGCGGACTTACCCACGGGTCCTTCACCGGCGTCAGACAGTCCATCAGCTCCAGGCTTGCGTTTGGTCGTGGTGGCGTTGCCGGAGCGCCCATCGTTTGTACCGCAGGCTGTTGGTCTACGGTCGTCTCCGTATCGGACCCCTGCCATCCGGCTTCCGTCCGCTTCCGCTTCTTCGAGCGTCCTGCTTCCTCGGCTCCCCGCTTCCGTCGCTGGTCGGAGGGCTCTTGCGCGGCCGGCGGAGCGGGAGTGGCCGGTAGGGTGGCTGCTGCCGGAGAGGATCTCGACGACGACGACGACTACGACGTCGTGCGTTCCGATGTCTTGGCTTCCGCTTCTTTGGGTTTGGTCGCCGACTGGACGACCGGTGTCTGCTTCTCTGCCTGCACGACGGCTCCCGCCATCGTGGCCGCGATGGCGTCCGGCCGTCGAAGCAGCACCGGTGGTGTCTTCCCACGAGCAATATGCACCTGAAGCCACGCCAGAACCTGGTCGTGCGTTCCCACGGGAACACCCAAAGCTCGCATTCCATCCGCTCGGTACGTGCCCGCTGTCTGCAGAAGCATGCCGGCCTGGCTTACCACGGGAACGCAGAGGCAGGCCAGTAACGTAACTGCCGCCTCAAACAACCGGCCCGGCCGCTTCGACAGCGTATCCAGCCGGGCTTGTATGTGCTTGCAACTCATGTAGTGTGCGAGGATATCCTTCTGCGTCTTGAATACCACTCCGTCACTGCACATCGCCCGGAACGAGCAGCTTACGCGGCAGTGGTGAGACACCGTTCCCGCCGCGCTCAACGGATGCGTTCGGACCGCCGGCGCGCTTCGGAAGCTCCATGTGCGCGTGCGCTTGCAGTACTGCAGCAGGTGTCCCTCCGTTCCCTGTACGATACAGTGAACGGGCTTGCGAACGACGCAGTGAATCGCTGCCATCGTGTATGTGTTCGCAGGTGTGTGTGTGTGTGTGTGTGTGTGTGAGCGCCACGTCTCCCCGCGGCATTGCGGAACTTCCGTCAAGTGCCGGCGCCCGGTCGCCGCGGTTGCCGCCGAGGTGCCACCTGCCACCGGATCGACTCGAGAGGACTCTGAACACAACAGCCAGTGCCGGCACTTGCATTGCACCGGATTCCACCTGCCGAACGCACCCTCGGTTGCAGACTGGGAACCCGGGCTCACTTCGAGAGACGTTGCATCGGCACCGCGTCATGGCGGCAGCGAGCGGTGGCGGTGGTGGTGGCACCATGGCATCATCCAAAGGCTCTTCTTCTGCTGCTTCCGCGCCTTGGGAGCTTGTCCCTTTGCGCGCTACAACATCCGGTCCACGACCGCTGGACGTCCCGTGGCAGCCGCACCCCGACTTCCTTGCATCGTTCGTGCATTCCGCTCGCCGGGCCGGAGATCCTGTTGTCGAGGTGCCAGCGGTCCTGCGGAAGCGCTTCCGCACAACGGAACGGGAGGATCGCTTTATCCCGCTGAGCTACGCTCGAGACGACATGGCGACGCCCGGCGTGCACGTTTTGGCGGCCGCCAAGGGCATGGGCAAGAGCACCTGTCTTCGGGCTTTGTGCGAGCAGCTCCCTCTGTGCCTCTTCGTTACGTTCTCGCAGTCGTTGGCGGCGCAGGTCTGCGTGGAGCTCCGAGAGAATCCGCGGCTGGACGTGTACCACTATCGCCACGACGCCGACGCTGTCCGCGCTGCCGGTGCTCCCACTGTCGCTCCCTCGGCCGCCTGCGTGGCCCGAGCGCGGTCCCTGCGGGGCTCGGATCCCCCGGCGTCCCGCGTGCTGGTGGTGGTGATTAACTCGCTTCTTAAAGTAGGCTGCGCACGCGGGTGCGACATGGATCGCCTCAGCTTCGACGGGGTCATCCTGGACGAGTTCGAGAGCGATTTGTCCAACGTGAGCCCGAACGGGCTCGTGGACAAGGGCCGGCTTCGGCTGCTCCACCGGCTTGCGCGCCACTGCGTGCAGGCAAAGCGGGTTCTGATTGCCGATGCCATGCTCACGCCCGGGACGCTCGCCATGGCCGATTGGATCCGGGTGGCGAGGGGCGAGAAGCAGGCGGTGTTCCATCACTTTACGGCGAGGCCGGCGGGCGGGCGCAAGGGGTACCTCTACCGCAGCGCGCCTTCCTGGCTCTAGGACGCGGCGCAGCAGTTTGCCAAAGGAGTTCGAATCGTGGTGGCGTGCGGCACCCGGGCACAAGCGCTGCGAACCATCGAGCGCCTGCAGGCGGTGGCCGACGCCGTCCGAAGCAAGGGCGGCAGGGACCTGCGGATCGTGTCGGTGCTGTCGGCGCGGGACATGCCATCGGACCGCCACGTCAACGAGGCGTGGAGGGCCAGCGCTCTGGTGTACTCCCCCAGCGTGAGCGCGGGTGTGAGCTTCTCGGTCCGGGGCTGGTTCCAGCGGTGCTATCTCTTCCTGACGGGGGGCTTCCACGGGCTTCCCGGCGTCCGCAACCAGGTGCAGATGATTGCTCGGGTGCGTGACGTGCCCGAGTACCACATCTTTGTGCAGCCGCCGATGCGCCTGCGCTTCCGGGATCCGGACACGTACGGCTTGGAGCGGCGGCACGCGCCTCCTTCGGCGGAGGTCATGATGGGGGATCCCCGCAACGCCGTGGCGCCGAAGCGACTGAGGCGAGGGGCTTCGAGGGACGATCGCGTGATGGAGCTGGCCCGGGCGCTGGTGAGGGGGGTGGATTGGAAGTACCGGGTGGGCGAGGCAGAGAAGCACTACTCGTACGAGAGGTCCTTCCTGCACCACCTTGGCGAGATGGGAGTCAACGTGTCCAGGGAGCTGCGCGGATCTGCCGACCGCCGCGGGGTCGAGGTCAAGGCTGCGCGAGAGCGCCGGGAGCCGCACCCGTTGCACGCCCCGCCGGCCACGTGGCTGCGAGCAAGGGTATGGCAGCAGAACCTCCCCCAGCCGATCCTTCTGCAAAAGACCGGCATCCTGCCGATCGAGGCGGGCTGGTGCGAGGTCGGCCCGCCGACGGAGGCCAGGTGCCGCGCGATCGTACAGGAGACCCCGGATCCCGTGTTCGTGGACGCTCTGCACGCCGCGGTGCTGCAAGCGATCTTGATGCGGGAGTACCTCAAGATGCCTTGGACCAAAGCGCACTCGGGCGTTCCTGTGCTTCTGGACCTCGCGCTGGAGCGGTACCATATCCAGAGGGCGTGTCGCAACGGCAACCGCATGCTGGCGGGGTGGGTCGTGCGGTAGGGACCCGAGGCGCTGCTGCAGTGGGCGCGGACCGAGCAGACCGACGACGACTGGAAGAAGCTCCGCGTCCCGGCGACCGTGGTGGCGCTGCTTCTGACGATGCTGGAGGACCCGTCGCGCGTGATCGATTCCAGCCACGACGTGCTGGCGCTGGTACCAGACGCCTCGTCCTTCTGCCGGATCGTGGGGCGGTGCTTCCGGCAGGCGGCGGAGATTGTGCGGACGTGGATCCGTTCGGCGGCGCCCAAGCCGGGCACGGCAGAGACGGAGAGCAAGCAGCCCGCCATGCGTCCCGTAGCGATAGGAGCGTGCGGTGACGCGGGTCTGGTGCTGGCAACACGGGGTCCCCGGAACCGCCTCGAATGCGTGGTCGTCGGTCCAGAGGACCGAGACGAGTGGTCCTGCCCCGAGGCCATACTGTACGCCGCCATGATTGACTGCTCCAGGGCGTGGTCCCGCTCCAGCTTCCGCGGACCGGTCATGCGGTGCGTGCTGGTGCGGCCCCGGGACGGGTTCAGGGCGTCGGTGGAGCTTCTGCCGTGGCAGGCGATGTCTCTGATGGCTCTCGCGCACCCTCAGAGGGTGTCGTGGCAGCATCACGACTTTGACTGGAACGCTGCCATGCGCGCGGTGAGCTCGCCGTCCCAGGAGGAGTTCCGCCGTTCGGACGCGGCGCTGATGCGGCTGCAGCGCGAGCACCCCTCGATTGAGATTGCGTCGGCGCGGGACGACTGGAAGACGGTTCTGGGCGGCGGTGGCAGCGACTCGATCGGCGACGCCGCCCACACGAGAGAGATCATGGTCGTGCGGCCCGATGGGTCGTTGGGTGAGGCCAAGCTCGTGCTGACGGAGGGGAAGGTCGACATCCCCATGCTGCCCGAGGACGGCGACGAGTCGACGGGATCGAGCATCTTCATGCAGCGGCACGGGCTCGCGCGGAAGGCAGATGGCAATGAACTTGAGAGTCCGTATGTGACAACGTCTTCGGCGGCGGGCGTTGAGTCTGGAGTCGTGTTTGACGAAGGATGGTACGACGACGACGGCCTTCCGGTGGAGGAAGAGGCGGTTGGGTCCGACGACGGCGAATGGGTGCCAGACGACTTGTGCGTGGAAGTGGACGAGGAGGACGACATCATGGCCAAAGCTCCGCTGTGGCTTCAGCGCATGGTGCACGAGCAGCCGGGACCGACGA
>Ga0075110_1000175_pt1 | contig 33106 bp, 37 predicted proteins | sample AntAceMetag02UK8_FD_69799 | JGI IMG/M metagenome (GOLD analysis project Ga0075110, IMG submission 69799) | Saline lake microbial communities from Ace Lake, Antarctica - Antarctic Ace Lake Metagenome 02UK8 | ecosystem: Environmental > Aquatic > Non-marine Saline and Alkaline > Saline | place... | reverse complement strand
CTTAAGGCTAGGAAGGCTAAAGAAGGTAGAGCTAAAGGCTCCCTTGCTGATGTTAAGACCGGAACAGTAGGAACTACAAGAGCTAGCAAAGGTAACCCCAAGAGCTAATAGATGGCAAAGAAGAATTGGAAAGTAACAACTCAGCTACCTGAACTTCCTGACATTAATCAGGAGGAAAGCTTGCTTAATATGTTCGATCAGCAGAACGCTGATACCAATTTGTTCAACCTAGTAGACGAAGAAAACATTAGACTCTCAGGATCTAAGATGTACCTATACAAGTACTATCAGTCTGACGACTTTGATCCTGTGTACATGGAGTCCAGGGATAAGCCTATCTCTAAAGTACCCGTCATTGTTACAGGTCACTATGATCCTGTCTCACTGAGCGAGGAGCTTACCCAGTTCGGTATTGAAATTAAGAACGATCAACTCTTCACCTTCAACAAGAGTAGCATCGAACGAGCACTAGGCAGAGTAGTTATTCCAGGAGACTTGCTCAAGCCTGTGTTCCAAGACCAAGTGTACGAGATCTTCGAGGTCGTTGAAGATAGCTTTGAATCCTACGGTGTATATCACTTAGTTTGTTCAGCTAAACTCCTCAGAGATACACCCACCATTCAAGATACTCCTATTACTGATACCAGTGAAGAGGTTGGTGGTTATGCTGGGGGAGATGACCTTAACGTCTACTAATGCCAGGCGTAATCATACAAGGCTCCCCAGTAACTTGTGGGCACATCACTACAGGTAGTCCTACAGTCTTAGTTAATGGTGTAGGAGTAACGAGGGTAGGGATAGACACGGCAGGAGGTCTCATTGTAGGCCCAGGTGCCCCTACTGTATTGGTAGAGGGTTTTCCTGTTTCCCTCCCTAACGATAGCATTGTAGGACATGGGGATTCCCCCCACAATTCCCCTAAGACTATTGTAGGAAGCTTTAACGTAATAGTCGGTCCCTAAAAAAAGTTTCCCAAAAGCCCCTTAGCAAATCGTATATACTTACGGAGAAAGACCCCCATGAAACTAATCAAAAATGATAGCCTCCAAGCCTTTAGTGTCTACTTCATGACTGAAGAAGGTGCTAAGGAGAAGAGACTAAAGCCAGGTCAGAGTATCGTTGTCCCTGAGAACTACATCACAGAGCAACTAAGAACACTTCAGAGAAGAAGACTTTTCAAAATCACAAACGCATAGGAAATAACTGATGCCAAATTATTCAAGCCCAGGTGTATACACCGTTGAGAAGGACATCTCTGATTACACGCCTTCAATTAATACCTCTATTGTAGCTGTAGTAGGCTTTGCTGGCAAAGGTCCAACAAACGTCCCTACTCTCATTACAAGCCAGGCCAATCTAGTAAGAACCTTCGGGCAACCCACAGAGGATCTTGATGGTCAAGCTATTGAGGGTGCTCTAGAAATTCTAGAACAAACCAACCAACTCTACTTTGTTAGAGCCGCAGCTTCAACTGCTGTAGATGCTTCAGGCACAGTTTCCCTAGGTACCTGCCCTGCTCTGCTTGTATCCGGTTCCTCTAACTTCCGTAGGGGCTTTGGTATTCTCCATCCTCTCACTCTAAGAGTACAGAGCTTTGATAATGATGGCAATGCCCAGTATGCTGATAACAACGGTGCTGGAAAGGACTTCATTATCCCTGTTGGTACTCAGACGGAATCACAAGGGCGAGCTATTCACTCCATCGTTGGTGGTGATCTAGACGCTGATAAGGTTGGCTTTGAGTATGGTGCATATCCCAACGCTGGTCTCGGTCTATCCGGTATCCTCTTCGCACCTTACGCTGGTTCAGGAGCTTACCTAGAAGTATCAGCTTGTAGTTCAACAAGCTTTGATGCAGCCTTTGGAACCTCTGCTCTTAGACCAATGAACCCACTAAGCTCTACCAACGACACCTATGGCGTCTCAGGTACATTCACTTCAGCCTGTAGAGTATATGGTTCAACCTATCTTGCTACTGGTACGGACTCAGCTTCCTACCACCTTGAATCTCTTTACCCAGGTGAAGGATATAATGGGGGAACTAAGACTGATGGTAGTGTAAGTGGTAATGCTGTTAGGATCACTCCTCTAGGCAACCAAAACTTCAGTGTTGTTATTAATGAGAACGGCGCTGCCCAAGAGACCTTCAAGGCTAGTCTTATTGCCTCTGGCTCTTTCCTAGAAGATATCATCAACACTGGCCTAACCAACCTTACCTCTGAGATCATCAAAGGTAACTTGCTTAAAGATGGTGTTGACGCTACTGTTACTGCTGGTCCTACCTTCCTTGCCAGCCTAGCTGCTATTATGGGAGACACTAGTTTCCAATCTAGTACACAGTGGCTTGATCCTCAATCCAACCCAAATGGACAGGGCACCGCTGCTGCCCAGACAGGCACTACCGATTCTGGTGGTATCCTAAACAAGCTTGTTGAGCAGAATGCTACTAGCCTAGCTGGTGGTACTAATGGTACTGGAACAGAAGACGATAATGCTACAGCCCTTATTGGAGACTCTACTGTAGATCCTAAGACTGGTATGCAGTCCCTAGACGATCCAGTTCTCAACATTGGAATTGCTCTCGTCCCTGGAGTTCAAACTCAGTCAGTCCAGAACGCTCTGATTACTCTAGCTGAAACCACTCAAAACTTCCTAGCTCTTGTCTCTCCTCCATATGCAGTAGGTAACCCCCAAGCTGCAATCAACTGGACGAACGGTAAGGATGCTGCTAGAACCACAGCCATCAACAGTTCATACGCTGCTGTTCACTGGCCCTGGGTAAAGGTATTCAGTACCTTCGATAGCAAAGACCGTTGGTACGATCCATCCATCTTCGCTGCAAGACAGATGGCTTTCACTGACTCCATCGCAGATAGCTGGTTCGCTCCTGCTGGTTTCCAGAGAGGTCGCCTAACCAAGCCTTCTGAGGTTGAAGTAAAGCTTAACCAAGGAGACAGAGACTCCCTGTACAGTGGTGGTAACGTTGTTAACCCAATCGTTGCTTTCCCACAACAAGGTATCACTATCTTCGGTCAACGAACTACTCAGAGAGAGCCTACTGCTCTTGATAGAATTAACGTCAGACGCCTAATGATCTACATTAGAAAGATCATCCTACTATCCACTCAACGCTTCGTCTTCGAACCAAACGATGAGTTTACTTGGGCACAGATCGAAGGAGTTATGAACCCCTTCCTAGATGACATCCGTAGACGCAGAGGAATTTCCGAGTTCCGTGTTGTCTGTGATGAGACAACCAACACTCCTGTAAGGGTTGATAGAAACGAGCTATGGACTAAGGTAATTGTTAAGCCAACAAAGACTGCCGAGATCCTTGTATTCGAGATCAACCTAACTAATCAATCCGCTGACCTAGGAACCCTCTAGGGAATAAACAATGACAAATTCATACTACAAGAATAAGTACGGAAGAAACTTTACTCCGGGCCAAGGTCTGCCTGTAATTTCTACGGATCTAGATTCTGTAAGAGCTTATCAGTTTGAGATTCACTTCTTCGGTCTCCCCGAGGACATTACAAACTCAACTGACCTTACTCTAGCTGCTAAGAAAGTTACTGGTATCGAGATGGCGTCCGAAGCTATCAAGGTTCACAGAGTAAACGACACCGTGCATTACCCAGGCAGAGTTACCCCTGGTGATCTAAACGTCACCTTTGATAACCTCTACCTAAGAGAGACTGCTTCTGATCTATGGAGATACTTCAAGCATACTTACGATCCAATTACAGGTGAGATGACCAAGAGTTCTCAGCCTGGTGGTGGTGCTGGTTCTACATTCAAAGCCGACAAGGTAGAGATTGTACTCCTAGACAACACCCTCACCCCTCACTCAACAATTGAACTCTACGGTGTGTATCCCCACAAGTGGGCTGCTTCTGAGTTGAACTACTCAACTAATGATTTCCATACTCTCGAAGTTGGCTTCAAGTACGATTTCATGCAGCAGTACAACTACTCGAACCCCGAGTAGTAAGCTCTCTTAGAGTATCAATACCTTACTAGAGGGTAGGTATACATATGCCTGCCCTCTTTTTCTTTCTTCGCCTATAATAGAACATGGACTACTTCACCGAATTACTTGAGAGCTACAGAAAGATTAAGAAGCGCACCTTCAAGATTGAGTATCTCTCCGAGGAAGAGGCCAAGAAAGCCAAGAGCACAGCAGAGGAGAAGCCTGAACCCAAGACTTCTAAGAACTCTGCTAGTATTAAAGCCGCTGCTGAACAGTTAGCTAATGCTGCTTTGGCTAGTGCTCCACCGCTCCCATCCTCTGAGGCTATGAGCCAAGCTCTAGTCCTCCAGAACGTAAACGGAGAGGATAGTGGTGTCAAGATCTACAAGAACGCCTCTGGTGGTAAATCAGATGGTAACATTAGCGTCTTTGGGCTGGATGGCAAGCGAGGGTGGGCCCTCCTCAAGGCAGCAGACGGTTCTCTTAACGCTGAGGTTTTTGCCCTGCTCGTTCAAGCTCTTGGACAGGAGGCAGAGGGCGACCCCACCGAGACAGCCGCTAATCAAATCCTATCAGCAGAACAGGCTGCCATTGATGAGTTCAATGATAGGATAGAAAATACGATTGGTGGTGCATCCAAAGTAATCCTCAAAGCTAAGTACCTGAAAGAGGGGTACTTAGAAAGCCAAGCTCAACAGCTAGCAGAGCAAGAGTACAACGAAGACCCTGAAGCCTGGGTAGGTAAGGCTGAGAGAGGTTCCTATGGTAGACAGGTTCGTCTACTCCAGAAGTACATTGACGAGCAGATCAATACCTCAAACGATCCTGAACTCAAGAAGAGTTGGGAGAACATTGCAGCTAACCCTATCTCCTACCTTGCTGGTGGAGCTATCCAAAGCCTTGAGAGCAAGCTAGTTAATGGTAAGGGTATTTGCATCTCAGACACAGGAGATAAGAAAACCTGTGACCTAAGCAGAGGTGCTGCTCAAGATGCAGTAATATCTAATGAGTTCCTACTCTCCTTCCTACAGCCACCTGAGCCTGACCAGGATAGATGCTCTGATATCCAGAAGACTCTAGGTGTAGACGGCTTTGGTAGTAAGAAGAAGCTAGTCCTCTTTGGATCTAACCTCAATGATAGTGGCACCCCAACAGAGGGTGTTGTCATTACTCCCAACGCTCTACAGAAGTTTGCTCTGAGTAAGGTAGTGGAGGAGTGCCCCGAGAAGGGAGGCCAACTTGCTAACAACTCTCAGGATTCCTTTAATCTCAATCAGAAGAACGCTATTAAGGGTACGATCTATGAGGACGTACCTAACATTGCTTTCCTAATGAACAGTCTTAGAGAGTCTGATGACAAGGCACCTATCCGTGCTGCTCTCAAGAGCTTCCTTAATAAGATTCTAGTAGAGGATAAGATCCCCCTCCTAGAGTCTATCGCTCAGGACTCAGACTCCTTCTCCCTAGAATCCTATGCTGAACACAGAGAAGCTCTAGACCAGTTGGGTATTATTCAGAGCAAGCAGAGACTAGCAGCGTGGGTAATTCAGGAGTCCACAAACTTCAACAAGTTTCTAAAGCTACTTCCTAGCCAACCAGAAGGAGTAGTACACCTTGGTCTTAGCCCTAAGACAGGAGGCAGAGCAGACAATGGCCTTATCTATTCCGATGAAGCTAGTGCTAACGCTGCTGCTGAAGCAGTCGGAGCATCTGTAACTAAGACAAGCAAGGCAGAGCTACTAGCCAATGCTGGCTCTAAGCAGAAGGGTTCTCTAGAAACAAAGCTCAAGCTTGCTAAGGTAGGCTCCGGTGATATCTTCCTTATCCCATTCGGTCAGAAGAGGATGAACACCACAGGAAACACTAAGGCTGGAGAGATCAACAACTCAGAAGTCCTACAATCCTACTTCGAATCAAAGGATACAGGTAGTGTGGAGACTGGCTTCCTAGACAAGCTGGATGAGGCTGTCCCTGTCTCCCCAGAGGTCTCAAAGTATAACAAGGATATCGAGAAGTCCCTTAGACAATCCACCGATCATTTCACCGAGGTTAAGACCTACAGTTCAGTAACAGGGGAGACTAAGATTAAGGATCCTGCTCAAGTAAATAAGCTGTATGCTGATAAGCTTAAGGGTAGACTAGGGTTTGATGTCCTACAGGGATCTAACCTAGGTGCTCTGTTCTTTGACAAGGGTAAGCCAAGAGACTACGAAGACAAGATGGTGCAGCAGAGAATCAAAGAGGGTATCGCAAGGACATCTAGATTCAGCATCTATCGTAAGCACCTCACTGGGGATGAAGGAGCAGAGAAGAAGTCTATGGCTCAGACAGTCCTCATTAGAAACCTTCTCACCTGTGGGTACAACGTTCGTGACATGGCTCAAGTAAAGGCTACCAACGATGGTACGGTACAAGCCTGGTCACATAACTCTCCTATGGATAAGATCCTAAAGGCTCGTAAGTCTGGGACACTAGAGATTGCAATTGCCCCTGGTAGTAACACCGCTTACTTCAACATCGGAGGAAGAACAGTTATGTCTTTCTCCCAAGAGGGAACATGGTCTGGGTCAGCAGAGAATAAGGCTCGTAGGACTAGATCAGTTGCTTCCTTTATTGGTAGCTCAACCGAGAAGGAAAACCTCATTAAGGAATCAACAGAGCCTAAGAATGATTTCCAAGTCTTCCTACGAGGACAGCTTGAGTTGATTCAAACTCTCCTTAACTAAGGAAGAAGCTGTCAGGTTCCTTTAGTAGTTCATCGAACATACAGATGACGTAATCACCTTCTGGGGAACGAATCTCTAGAGTACCCTGGGCAACGGATAGGTAGATGCCAGAGGGTATGATAGCGAGGATGGGTCGATAGTCCTGCTTAAAGATCAACAAAGGTAGGAGTCCGCATTTGTCCGCATCTTTTCGACATTGTTTGATGAATCCCCAGAATTTACTACTATCATTATAGAGGCTATATAAGTTTTCCTCATTGTATCCTTTCTTACATTCAATACAAAACTTAAAGTCTTGAGGTATAATCAAGTCTCCATGTATCTTTAAGTGAGCGGGTAGGGTGTGGGTAGTAGCGAAAGCTCCTGAGCCTGGTGTCCTGGCGAACTCCTTAGTTCCCAGCCTTTCATTGAAGACCTTAGCCACATCATTTTCAAAGGTGCTCCCCTTCTTCTTACCGTTCTTCTTCTTTTTCTTTGTGAGCTTAGAAATATCGTAGTTGTCTTGCATAATTCTGATGGGTCATGCTATTATAGGCTACGAACGACATGAACACACCTATCCCAATCGATAATCCACCGTTTGAAGCAGATTCTATCAAGATCAATGTTCAGTCATGGAAGATCAAAATTAACGAACGCCGTAACAGCCGCATGAGACTACAAATTAACCTATCCAAAGACGAAGGACTTGCCTACAAGAACTTCGCTAGCATTTGCAAGCCCGATAATATCACTGATTCAGACTTCCTCAAGACAGTATTCGTTACTGGTATTGAAGCTCTGAACAACCAGCTATCAGAGATGGTACGCCAGTACGCTCTCGATAACCAAGAGGAGCTTGCGGCTTCTGGTATTACAGTTTCCCAAGGGAGAGATGGGGGCGTCACTCTAGGGGAAGTCTCCGGTGTCCCAGAGTCTACTCTAACCGAGGAGTAATCCTTATGTTTGTACCTCAGTACATTCAGAAAGAGAACGATCTAAATAAGATCCTTCGCAAACAAAAGCGAACCAAGGAACCCATCAACATTATCTTCGTCTCCCTTTGGGATGACATGAGCACTAAGCTAGAAGAGAGTATCAAAGAGACTTACGGTGAAACCTCAGAAGGTGAGCCTCTTTACATTGTGAACAGCTTTGACGTACCTCACAGTTTTGTGATCTACAATACTACAAAGCTTCCACACCTTGTACGTTTAAAGCGTGACAAGGTTGTGTCCGAAGACTACTACTCTAAGATTCAAGAGAATCTAGGACTATAATCATGGTATCCGATTCAAGGGATATGCCCGCGTGAAAGAACTAGAGAAGGATAACCGTAGTCTCCAAGGTAAGCTTAATTTAATTCTAGCTGTTGTGGATCAGGGCTGTAAGTAATCACGTTTCATCTTAGCTGAATAACCTTCGATCTTCTCATTGTACTTCTTATCTTTGGTATACATTAGCTTGAGATTATTTACGATGATAGTGGTGAAGTAGTTGAAAGCTGTTCCCTTCTTAGCTTTGAAGTTTTTTACGACCTTCAGTACCAAAGCGAAGCACTCTTGTTTTGCATCATCAGACGGTACTTTGAATCTAAATGAATCAACGATGTTTGTGATTAGGAGATCGATCAGCCCGACGAACTCATCTTCGTGAGTTTTTGGATCCTCTTGGTATGATAGGATGATCCGTTCGAACTCCTTGTTGTCAATGTAGTGCTTACCCATACAATATAATAGTATGTTGAACCTAGATAAACTCTACTCTAGCCATGATTTAGGTGGAGATGATGGTAAATGTTCCGGCTGCTCAATTCTGAAGCAGTCTAAACCTCGTCACTCTATCACAGATTACGATACCCTCCCAGAGAAAGAGATCCTGTTCGTATCTGATTCCTTTACGTGGACCGCTGGGAATGCTAATGCCTTTGGAGCTATTGAGCAGACAACTCTGAAGCAATTCATTCCCTTCCCTGAGGAGGAGTATACGTTTACTGCTTCTGTGAAATGTCCTAGTGTGAAAGAGGGGGATATGTCTCCTGAGAACATGAAGATTTGCAGGGGTCATTTGGATGAGACCATCCTTAAGGTAAAGCCTAAGCTGGTATTCCCCTGTGGCAACCTAGCTATGAAGATGCTCATTAAGAAGAGTGGTATTCAGAACAAAAGAGGGAAGTCTTTCCCCTTCACTACAGCTAATGGAGAGCATACCTGTACGGTAGTTCCCCTGTACCATCCTTGGTCTATCAGCCAAGAGCCTCGTCTCCACAAGATGTTCAAGGCTGACCTGATTAACAGCTATGAAAAGTTCATCCTCAACAAGACTAACTACGGCCCTCTCGAATACAGAGTAATCTACACGGAAGAGAAGCTAGAATACCTGGCTAAGTTCCTTGAGAATTACACTGATAAGATGGCAGTAGACCTTGAGACTACAGGACTGGACTTCCTTCAGGACTCCATCCAGACTATCTCCTTTACCCTTAGGGAAGGGACGTTCGTAGTACCTTGGAACCACAAGGACTCCCCCTTCAGAGAAGGAGAGGGCTCCCACGAAAAGCTCATCGATTGTATGACACGCATCCTGAGCAATCCTTTTAGTCGCAAGATGTATCACAACGTCAAGTTCGACTACAAGTTCCTCTACCATGCTGGTATCAAGACCGTAAAGATCTGGGACACCAAGCTAATGCACCACACTTACGATGAGGATATGCCCAACAGTCTAATGGACCTCGTTAAATTCTACTTCCCTAAAGAACTAGAGGAATTCTAGATGCTAACTATTCAGAACCCTAAGACATTCGACTGGGCAAATATGTCCCTAGCTGATTGTTGTGAGGGTAACGCAATGGATACTCACTTCACCTTCAAGCTCTACGAGTTGATGGAAGAGAAGATGATCGACTCCCCCGTATGGAAGTTCCTAGAAAATGTTGCCATGCCTTCTCTTGAGATTTTCGGAGAGATGGAGTATCATGGTGTTCACGTTAGTACAGAGAGGCTAGAGTCTGTAGGCAAGTTCCTCAACGATAGGAACAAAGACCTTGAGGATGCACTTCGTAAGTTCGATTTCATCTCTGAAGAAGACAACCTCTCCTCCAACGAAGCACTGAAGCAAATCTTCTATCTAAGGGAGGGAGCAATGGAGTTCTACCCACCTGATCGTACCAAAAAAGGAGAGCCTTCCTGCGCTGCTGCTACCTTCACACTTCTACTAACACAAATCAACGAAGAACTAGAACGTAGGGCATCATGAGTAAGTGGAAAGAAAGGCAACAGTCTAAGAAGATTAGTGCTGCTGTCATTACGGACAAGTCTACCAAGGAACTCAAGGTAGCTGCTAGCTTTATCAAAGAGCTTCTAGATCTGAAGAAGTCTCTGAAGCTACAAAAGACCTACATCGTAGGTACACGCGCTGCAATTGAGTACAATGGATACAACAAGATCTTCCTGGACTTCCGCTTTGAGGGTACTGCTACGGGTAGACTGTCCTGTGCATCGTACAATGCTAAGAAGCGCAAGGGAGTTTCCTTCCACACTCTACCCAGACCTGATGAGGATGACGACGAGGGTAGTAACCTAGCTTCAAACATTCGCAGCCTATTCATTCCACCTCCTACCTGGGATTTCATTACGGCTGACTATGCTACGATGGAACTGCGTATCCTGGCTCATATTGCTGGGGAAGAGAATATGCTCAAGGCTTTCCGTAGTGGGGAAGACCTTCACTCGTACACAGCTAGACTAGTATTCGGTAAGGAGAAGATCTCCAAGTTCGAACGACAGCTTGCCAAGGCTGTATCGTTCCTAATTGTATATGGTGGTGGCCCATTCAACCTAAGTGAGACTATGGGTATTCCTATGCGTCGAGCCGAGGAGATCATTGGAGCGTATCAGACTGTCTACCCTAAGGTCTTCTCTTACATGGACAAGGTAAACGACTCCACTAAGATGAGAGGATATGCTGAGTCCATCTTTGGTCGTAGGAGACACCTACCCAACGTAAACAGTAAAGACCTTAAGCTAGTCAACAGAGCCCTCCGACAAGGACTAAACTTCACTGTCCAGAGCCCTGCCTCGGACGTTCTACTCTGTGCTGTCATTGGTATCACTCAAGAGTTTAAGGAACGAGAGATGGAAGCTAGGGTAGTAGCAACAGTCCATGACTCCATCGAAGTTGTCTCCCCTTCCTGGGAAACCAGAGAGGCTGCACTCATTGTCAAGAATGAAATGGAACAATACCCTGTGCTAAGAGAACGTATGGGCATGGAATTTAGCGTGCCCCTAGTTGCTGACATTGAGGTAGGGGATTCATTCGGAACAGGAAAGAAACTAGAACTATGATTGACCTAATCGAACACACCCCTAATGGAGACGCGCTTGTTGTTAACGCAGCAAGAGCATCCTTTAACAAGCAGATCCCTGAAGTAGACGAAAAGGATATTAAGCTCCTAAACTATCTCGCAAAACATAAGCACGTTCTTCCTTTCCGACACCCTCATGTTACCTTCAGGGTAACCATGCCCATCTTTGTTGCTCGTCAACTAGGTAAGCATCAGGTGGGTATGAGTATGTCTGAAATGTCTAGACGATACGTTACCACTGAACCGGAGTTCTTTATTCCCGAAACGTTTAGGAAGGCTGCTGAGAATGTGAAGCAGGGAAGTTCTTCCGATAGTGTTGATTCCCCTTGTATGGTTACGGAGGAGGTGGATGAAGTGAACCGCCATGCTTTAGAGACCTACAAGTTTCTACTTGATAAGGGTGTGTGTCCTGAACAGGCTAGAATGGTTCTTCCTCAGTCCATGCTTACCACTGTCGTCTGGACAGGTTCCCTCCTCTCTTGGTTCCATATGTACAAGCTTAGGACAGATTCCCACACTCAATTAGAGACACAGGAGTATGCAAATACAATTGGAGAATACCTGGCCGACCTTTATCCTCATAGCTGGGCTGCATTATGCAAACACCTACTATAATAACTAAAGCGAAGACTTTCTCTATCTCCATTTGGAGATGGGCTAAGTCTGGATTTCTTACTTCACAAGAACTACATTGTGACCGCATGAAAACCTGTGTCCTCTGCCCTAAGTACTCTGAAGGAGTTTGCTTAGAGTGCGGTTGTCTACTAACGCTTAAGACTAGAATGCGTACCGAGGATTGCCCCCTAAATAAATGGAAAGACTAATCATCGGAGACACTCACCTGGAAGACAAGTATGAAGGTCTTCTAGTAGCTCAATGTGAGGCTCTCATTAAAATCTATGACGAAGCTCTCAAGGCCCACCCAGAACTGGAAGAGGTGGTCTTTATGGGAGACCTTACGATGCATAGACGCCCTTCTCCTAAGGTTCTCCTTTGGCTGAAGCAGGTTATCGATCATATGTCCCGTCATAGTCGTGTTGTCATGCTTAGAGGCAACCATGATAGTCAGACTAAAGCTGACGATGGGGTCACCGCTCTAAGTCTATTTGATAGTGAGATGGTTAAGACCTACACTCACACTGAACAACACGATGAAACAAAATCCTACTACATCCCTCACTATGAAGACGAAGAAGCTATTAAAACTGATCTTGCTGCCTGCCCTAAGGACTATGCAATCTTTGGTCACTTTGGGTATTTCGGTGCTCTTAATTCTGCTGGCGATAACGACTTCAGTATTGCTGTTGACGATTTCCCTTCCAATAGTGTTGTGGGACACATTCACACTTACGGTCAAACAGATACTAAACGAGGACACAAACTCATCCGTTTAGGTACTCCCTATCCTACCTCTTTCTCGGAGGGAAGGAAGGACAGCTTCTATGGAATCCTCTCTCAGACAGAAGAGGATCCCTACAGCATGAGTATATACCCCGTATCTTTCGGGCCAAGATTCCTCACCGTTGCCTATGATACAGTGGGGGATAACCTAGAGTTTATCAACGACCCCCACTATTTTACTATCCTAAGGATTGTGTTTGATACACTGGAAGAAGTCCCACCTCTGTCAGAGATCCTAGAGGGAGTGAACGTCCATTACGTTGAGACTAAGTTCAAACCTCTAGTAGATACAAAGGAAGAGTTCGTGACTACAAGTACTGAGGATCCTATTACGGAACTCACTGACGAGATCATCGATTCGTATATCAATTGCAGCAATACGTCAATTTCGAAACAGACATTGCTGGACTCACTACAAATCATCTATGAGAATCAACAAGGTAGAGATCAATAATTTCTACTCCTTCCAAAAAGCATCTGTAAACTTCGACAAGTACGAGGGCCTTGTATTAATCGAGGGTGAGAACAGAGACTCCAACTGTAGTGTTGGGTCCGGTAAGAGTGCTATCTTTGAAGCAGTAACTTACGGTCTCTTCGGAAACACTATCCGTAAATCTAACGAACCTTCCCTGGTCAATGCACAGAAGGGAAAGAAACTAATGGTTCGTCTAACGGTTAACGATAACTTTGTAATTGAGAGAGGTAGAAGACCCACTACCCTGTCTGTTTATCTCAACGGAAAGAACTGCACCAAGGAGAATGCTAGGGCAACTCAGAAGTTCATTGAGGAGCGCCTGAATACAAACTACAAGGTGTTCCTAGCCTCTACGGTATTCGGACAGCAGAATAGTATGGACTTCCTCTCGGCTTCCCCAGACGATAAGAGGTTGATGCTCAGGAACTTCCTCAACCTAGATGCCCTCTTTGATCTAAGGGAATCTGTCAAGTATCTCAAGTCTCAGTACTCACAGAAGATCAAGGCTATCAATGCTCTAATTGATGAGGCCAACAAACAGAAGAAGGAACACGGCCAGAAGATCGAGGAGGCCCGCCTGTTAAAGACTAATATTTCAGACGAGCTTAGTGAGGATGCCCTAAACTATACCTTGGATAGTATCCTTGAAGCTGAGGAATTCAATAGACAGAACGATAAAGCTATTGCTCAATTTACTTTAGAGGTTCAACGAAAGAACAAGGAGTGCTTGTCTCTTGCTAGAAGAGAGGAGACCTGTAGCAAGTGTGGTAGTCCTGTCGAGTACGATGAGGCTGTAGTGACGGGTCAAATTAAAAAACTCAAGCAGGAAAGCTCAAAGCTAGAGAAAAAGATCTCACAGATTCAGGAAGATACAATGGAAGTTCCTGTCTCCTCTAGGGACTACAACAAGCTTGCTAAGTACAATGAGCTTACTAGTAACCAAGAACTCTATGCGAAGCTACTCCAAGAGTGCAAAGACAAGATCGATGCTTGGGACAAAGAGACTCAGGAACTCAACACTCAATACGAGATCATGCGGTTCTGGGAAAAAGCATTCTCGGAATCAGGACTCGTCAAGTACATTATTCGTAACGTTCTAGACTTCCTCAACACCAAAGTAAATTACTACCTGTCGTACCTATCACAGGGAAGATTTGTTTTGAAGTTCGATGAAGAAATGAAGGAGACGATCTATAATAACCATGTCGAGACCAGTTATATCTCCCTCTCAGGAGGCGAGAAGAAGAAAGTAAATCTATCAGTCATGCTAGGTCTACAGCATATCTTATCTCTTTCTAGGAACAGTGAAACGAACCTAGTATTTCTTGATGAGATTGCTGAATCTTTAGACACCGATGGAATGGAAGGCCTATATACACTACTACTGGAACTGAAGAAAGACAAGACTTTGTTCCTAATTACGCACAATACTTACCTTAAATCCTTAATGGAATCAGCAAAAGTGATTAGGGTAATCAAAAAGAAAGGCATATCAACAATAGCATGAGCATTAAGACACTGGATCCAATAGGACAAGAGATTTTCGAGCAGCGTTACGCATACCCAGGGGAAACTAAGTGGGGAGAGAGAGCCAAAGTAATTGCTCGAACAGTAGCAACAGCAGAGACAGATGAGAACAAAGAGAAAGTAGAGAAGCTGTTCTACAATGTCATTAGCTCAGGTGATCTAATTCCTGGGGGAAGGATCATCTACGGTGCTGGTAGGAACCAGGGCAAGCACAACCTACTTAACTGTTACGTCATTGTTCCTGAGGACACAGTTGATTCCATTGGCAAGACAGTCCAAGATATGTATAAGATTTCCTGCGCTGGTGGAGGCGTAGGTTTCAACGTCTCTAAGATTCGTCCTAGAGGTGACGACATTGGTAGCGTATCTAATTCTGCTCCGGGCTCTGTCTCTGTCCTCAAGATGATAAACGAGGTAGGAGAGCACGTTAGAGCAGGCGGGGACAGACGCACCGCTCTCATGGGTATCCTAAACATTACCCACCCAGACCTACTAGACTTCCTTCGTGTCAAACTAGAAGAGGGCCATCTAAACAACTTTAACATCTCTGTAGCAATTACAGATCGATTCCTAGAGGCTGTTGAGTATGGAGAAGACTGGTACTTCACCTTCAACAACAAGGAGTACCATCGTTATTCTCTTACTGCTGTCAATGCGAAGAAGGAAACTAGAGAGCTATATGTTATCGGTCTTGATGAGCAAGATGTAATTAAGAGAGCAGAAGCATTCCACAAGGAGAGTTGGGAGGAACATTTCAGTAACGTTTCCCTTGCTCCTATCAAGGCCAAAGACCTGTGGGATATCATCTGGCAAAACTCAGTAGAGTCTGGAGACCCCGGCATCTACAACATTGATCTAGCTAACAAGTACACTAACTGCTCCTACTTTGAGGATCTAGACAGCACCAATCCCTGTGGTGAAATCTCTCTCCCTTCCTATGGTAACTGCTGCTTGGCAAATGTTAACCTAGACAACATGGTTCTTGAGGATGGAACAGATATTGATTGGAAACGTCTAGCTAAATCAGTAAGAGCAGGAATTCGATTCCTAGACAACGTACTAACCATCAACACCTTCCCAACTCCTGAGTGCAAGACTGTTGGAGAAAGATCAAGACGCATTGGCCTGGGTGTTACTGGATTCCACTACGCTCTGATTCGTCTGGGCCTCACCTATGGAAGTGAGAAGTGCCTTGAGTTCTCGGAGAGACTCTTCTCTACCATTCGTGATGAGGCATACAAAATGTCCATCTACCTAGCAAGAGACAAGAAGCCTTTCCCTGAGTTTGATTACAAGAAGTACCTGAATGAGGAGTTTGCTAAGGCCCTTCCTGCTAGGATCCGAATGCTTATCAAGCGTCACGGTATTAGGAATGCAGTCATGCTTACTATCCCACCTTGCGGGACTATCAGTATGCTCCACGGAGTATCCAGCGGAATCGAACCTATCTTTTCTGCGATGTATAACAGACGCTACCGTCAAGGTACTGTTTGGAAGTCCTTACTGGTGGTAGATCCTCTCTTCAAGAAATTCTACAATGAAAAAAGACCCCTTGATAACTTCGTTGGAGCCTACGACATCACCCCTGAAGACCATATCAGAGTCCAGGCGACTATTCAAAAGTACATCGACTCCTGTATCTCTAAGACAATCAATCTACCTGCAACTGCTGAGGCTAATGAGTTCTCTAAAGCAGCGTTGGACTATGCTCCTTACCTTAAAGGACTAACAGTGTACAGAGCAGGCAGCAAAGGGAACGAACCCCTTGAAGCAATCCCACTAACCCAAGAGAACATTACCCTATACATGGACAGCCCGGAACTAATAGCTACTGTTCAATCAGGCGATGCTTGTTCCCTAGAAGGAGGTGAGTGCTAATGAGTAAAGAAGAAAAGAAAGAAGAGATTAAGCAGAGGATCGAGATTGCTGAGGATATTATTGACCATTTCAATACTGAAGTAAGCGGTCTTCGTGTTGAACTTAGGGAGATTGAAAAACTACCTGATGCAGACTGTCCCTACTGGGAGGAATAATGGCAACATATCAATGGCAATGTAGAGTTTGTGATGTAGGCTGGGATAAAGATTACGACCTAGGGAAAGCCCCTGGCAAGACACGCTGCCCAGAGTGCAACAAACTAAGTGAACGATACTACGGTGAACTAAACTTCTCCTTTAAGGATGACGGTCAGGGGAACGGTGGTAAAGGAGCAAGTGATTTCTATTCAGTTAGACAACGCTATAAGAAGCACGCTGCTAAGGGATTTGATAAGGACTCCGCTAACAGATTCCTAAACGGTAGCATTGAGAATACCAAGGACCGTATGAATAACGAAGGCTTCCGTTACAAGAGCGCCAATTTCAATTGGAAGAAGATGGAAGAGGACGGTAAGGTAAAGAAGCTATCTCCTAAGGATTCTGCGGATAAGCTAGACCGTGCTAAAAAACTGACTGAAGATGCCTATAATGTTGCAAACAGGATGGGCTACAAGGACATCGGCAAAGATAAACTAGACATAACTAAACCTCTAAAACAACAGTAAGAATGACATACCAATTTAGTGAGAACCTACAGCGAGGAATCCTGTATCTTCTCAAATCTGACAGGGACTTTTACCTACAGATTGTAAGTCTAATCCAACCAGATTACTTTGAGTTCCCTGCTCACACAGAAATCTTCAACACCGTTAACGAATACTACTCCGAGTATACTAAACTCCCTAACGATGAGTTCATCCTAGAGAACGTTAAGTCTAAGCTCAGTCCCAAGGAAAGGATCTCAGATTACGAAGACGAGCTTCACCTCATCAACAAGATTGATAAGAGTACGATCAGCAACCCTGAGTACTTCATGGATATCGTTGAACGCTTTGCTAAGAAAGAGGCCATGAAGCAAGCCATTGCTGACAGCATCGGACTCATCAAAGAGGATAGGGTTGAAGAAGTAGAGGACCTTGTGCGTAAGGCTCTCCTCATCAACAGGGACATTGATTTTGGTCTGACGTATTTCGATACCCTACTAGACAGGTGGGATCGGACCTTCAATGCGGTGAAAAGGAAGGTATACCCAGCAGCATTTAAGGGGATTAACAATGGACTAGAGACAGGAGGGCTCGCAGCCAAGGAGCTAGCTATGGTCATTGCTCCCCCAGGCGTGGGCAAATCAGTATTCCTGGTGAATCAGGGCGTGCGCTCTATGATGGATGGGGAGTCCGTGCTCTATGTCTCCTGCGAGATGAGCGAGGATAAGATTGCACAGAGATTCGATTCTGTCATGACCCTTATTCCACAGAAGAAACTGAAGGAACCAGCCAACCACATATCAGTTAAAGAGCGTCTGGATATGTTCAAGACTGAGTTCCCAGGTAGTGACCTAGTAATTAAGGAGTTCCCTACAGGTACAGCAACAGTGAACACTATTCGTGCTCTGCTAGTACAACTCAAGAACTATTCAGACTTCGTGCCCACAGTAATCATCATCGATTACCTTGAACTATTACGTTCCGTAAGGGACATTCAGCAAGAGCACCTTGCACAACAGAGAATCGCAGAAGAGATCCGAGCTATTGCAGTCGAGTTTAATCTTCTCGTATGGACTGCTACACAAACCAACCGACTAGGAAAACAAGTAAGAGTAATTACTGACTCAGAATTAGGTGACTCGTATGGCAAGATTAGAACTTGCGACTACGCATTCTCCCTCAACCAAACCGAGGAAGAGTTCGATACAAACATCATGCGGGGCTACGTTGTAAAAAACAGAAATGGAAAAACTAGATACACATTCCCTATTGGAATCGATTACAGCACGCTTAGAATGCAAGACAACTATGAAGAATTACTTGATCGAGAAGCTTAAGACACAGAAGATCAGCACTGTGAATGCAGGGTATAGAAACTATTCTCTGAAGATGTCCCCCCATATCTTGCATCACAATGATGAGTGTCTCGGTCTAACAGATTTCGAATCTGGAGAAATTACACTAAATAGTAAGATGGCACCTGAGGTCTTCCGAGAAACCTTGATCCATGAATTGACCCACCTTGTTCTAGAGATGGGAGGTCTGGGTGGAGACGAGAAGACAGACAAGGTGCTGCCCATGACAAACGAATCGATGACAGTTCAGATCAGCAGAGGCTTGATGCTCCTGATTAGATTGAACCCCGAACTGTTTGAGATCATCCTGAGTAACGAATGAAAGACCTACAACTAAAAGATATCTTCCCAAAGAAAACCAACAAGATTACGAGAGTAAGTATCAAGTACTTCGGTCGCTGGACCTTTGCTACCCCCACCCAGACCCTTCTGGTACGTCAGACTGAAGGACAGAACTATTTTAGAATGACATCTGAGTTTGGTGTACTAAGAGAGGGAGCCAATGATCCTAGTCGAACTACTGATAGAGGCTTGGCTGGAGACTATCTAGTCCAGAGTAATGATGGCACCTTCTTTGTGCTATTGAAGCAGTCTTATGACACAAACTTCCCTAAGCCTATCACTACCCCTAAAATCCAGAATCCTACGTCTTCTAAGGCATTAAAAAACAAGAACTTCTACACGAATATTGTGAAGGATTCCCCTAACTAAGCTATAATAGTACATGGAAACCACTCCCCTAGTTGAAGTTGATATCCTAGATGGACTTACCTGGCTGGACTTTGCAGAAATTGTAAACAAGCTAGTGCAGTTCGAAGAGGGCAACATCGAAAACGAAATGAGACAGCAGGGCTCAATCTATTCCTACTACTATGGTCTAATGAGTGTAGCAAAGAGCCAAGCTGACGCGGCTGAACGAACACGGGATCGTTTAGCAGCTACAGTCCGCACAAAGGCACGCGAAGAGAACAGGTTCAAGAAGCTAACAGCTAAAGACCTAGACGATCTTGTCCTCATAAACGATGATGTCTCTGATCTGGAAAATGAACTCACACAAGCAACTCTTAAGTACGATATGCTTAAGGGGCTAGTCAGAGCACTAGAACACAAGAAGGATTGCATGGTGCAGATCTCTTCAAACAAACGAGCAGAAACTAAACTCTACCAATAACCACCAACAAAAAACATAACATGGCTATCGATCTCGACGCACTCCGTAAGAAGCACGAACAACTCAGCAACTCCGGTAAGAAATCCGACGACTTCATTAACAATTTTGTGAAGTTGGAAGATGGAGATAATCTCCTTCGCATCCTTCCTCCTAAGGAAGACGACCAAGAGTTTTATGCGGAGACTAAGATCCACCGCGTACCCACGGGAGAAGAGGATAATGTCCGCAACTTCCACTGTCGTAGAGTTCAGGATGAGGCGTGTCCTCTCTGCGATCTTTACTTTGCTCTCTGGAAGACAGGCCGCAAGGAAGACGAGGCTCTTGCCCGTGCAATTAAGCCTCGCTCACGTTACTACATGAACGTCATCGACCGTGCCTCTGGTGAGGTTAAGATTCTTTCTGTAGGCGTCATCCTATTCAAGAAGATCACAGGTGCTATCCTTGATCCTGATTACGGAGATATCACTGACCTTAAGACTGGTCACGATTTCAAAATCCATAAGGAGATGGAAGGAGGCTGGCCCAAGTACGATCAGTCTGCTCCCCGTCCTAAGAGTACCCCTACTGGCAAGCCAAAAGAGGTTGCCGAAGCACTGGATACCCTTCACGATATTTATGCTCTCGTCAAGCACGAAGAGTACGATACAATTAAAGAGGCTGCTTCTGGTCTCATGGGACTAGATATCGAACCCAAGGAAGACACCGAGGAAGAAGAGACTACCTCGGAAGACTATCTAGACAAACTAAAAAGCTAGTATGAACAACAAGACAGTTATTACATTCGCACTGTGTATTTTCTTAGGACTGGTTGGAGCGTGTAGTACGCTTGCTTCAATCTTCGGAGAAGACACAGTGGTTACGACGGTAGATCAAGTAGAGGAGGGTGGCGAGTATGCTGTCATTCCTGTCGAGCAACTACCCGAAAGTCTACGAGCAGGTATCCCAGAAGGATCAGTCGTAGTTGTTACCGGAAAGGAAGACCTAAAGCCTAACGCTACCTACGTTCCAACCTCTGAGGTTCCAGACGATCTAGGTAGAGAGGGTATCGTTAAGACCCTGTTCGGAATTGGCTCTACGTTTATCCCAGGGCTTGCAGCTTGGGAGGGTGTAGGACTGCTTTTGAGTAAGCGTAAACGGAAACACTACGCTAAGGCAATCAAGTCTGCTGTTCCTATGGATAAGAAAGTAGATTTGGGTCAGGCTGTGGTCTCCCTTGCTGCTGCTCTAGGTTTCCTGCACTCAAGTAAGGAAACAGAAGACGTTTTTGAAGGCGAGGCCCATGTTGAAGATAACACCGGCTATACAACAGGGTTCTCCCATAAAGAAACTGCTGGATCTCCTCACATCTTAGAGGAATAACTCTTCCTCTTTTAAATGAAGCCACCTTTCTCCACTATAAGAGAAAGGTGGCTTCTATTATAATACAACTATGGATGTTATAAACAGAGACACTAATTGGGAGACGCAACAAGGATGGCCTGGTCTTGGAAGAAAGCTAAGGATTCTATGCGTACCTGCTAACGAAGGGGGTTGTGCTTATTACAGGATCATTGATCCATATAAGAAGCTCCTACAGCTATACCCCGATGTTGTAGATGTCAGGTTCAACATGAATCCTCTCGGCATTGAAGATAACACAGGTAACTGGAAGCCTGATTGGCAATTCGATGACATGAAGTGGGCTGATGTAGTCTTCACCCAGAACCTCTCAAACTATGGAGGTAACTACACGGCTCGTATCATCGGTAAGGCCAAGGAGTTTGGTAAGTTCGCTCTCTATGATACTGATGATCTCCTAACAAACATCTACGAAGGCCACCGTCTTTACGGTGTCTATAAAGAGAAGGGTCTAGAAGAGATCACCAAGTTCATCTATAGTCACTCTGATCTAGTCACAGTAACGCAGAGCAAATTTGCTGAGAGAGTTAAGCCATACTGCACCAAGGCTTTAGCAGTCGTCAAGAACGCTGTTGATTATAACCTTCCCTGTTGGAATATGCAGAGGATTGGTAAGCCTAAGAAGAAGTTCACTAGGTTCGGATGGGCTGGAGGAATCCACCATGAGCAAGACCTACGACACTTCGCAGGAGTACCACAGTTCGTTAATCAGAGAGCCGGTAAGGAGAATGTCCGATGGGACTTCTACGGACACCCTCCAAAGGGAATGGCTAAGGATGATTGGCAAGTTGATGTCTGGAGGAAGTATGTCAAGATTCTAATGCAGGGCTTTAAGGGACAGCCAAACTGGAGTGTCCACCATGCTCTGCCCCCTGATCGTTACGGTGTCTTCTATAGTAACATGGACATTGCTCTTGCCCCACTAGAGGACAACGAGTTCAACGATTCCAAGTCTGAGATCAAGGTAGCTGAATGTGGGCGCTATGGGGTTCCCCTAATTGCATCCAACGTAGGTTGCTATGACGAGTGGATCAAAGATGGAGAGACAGGATTCCTAATTGACCCCAAGAAAGGATCTAAGGATTGGGTAAGAGTTCTCACCAAGGTAGCTAATGATCCTGACCTAGTAGCAAGAATGGGGGCTAACCTCCATGAGATCACCAACAAGAACTTCGATCTAAACAAAGTAGTAAGCCACAGACTCGATCTGCTTCTAACTGTAATGCAAAATGAAAAAAAAGATCAACCTAGTTAGTGGATGGTCTGCTCCTGGCGGCAGTACCCAGCACCACATTAACCTAACTAATTTACTAAATGATGAAGGGTATGATTGCACCTTCTACGGTCCTCAAAAGTATCACCTAGATAAGTGCAAGGCTGATTCCCTAGAAAGGTACAGGAACGATAGTGATGTAGTCATCGGGCACTTCCTCAACCTACCCAGCCAATTTGTTAATGACAAGAAGTTTATCCTTAGCTGCCATGAGTCTGATCTGTTCTCCTTTAAGAGCATCGATACCGCTCACGTTGATACCATTCAATTCGTAAGTTTCTTCCAAGCGGGCTGGTACTCTAAAGAGCTAGCAGAATTGGGATTGGATAACTGGAGGATCATTCCTCCCGTTGTTGAGGGCTTCTCTTACGTTAGACCAGACAACAATATCGCTGGTGTTGTTGGTAGTATTGATAGCCACAAGAGACCCCATCAAAGTATCGATAGAGCAATCGCTGAGGGTATGAAGAAGGTAATGCTATTCGGAGACGTTACTGATCTCAACTACTTCACTACTCATATCCAACCCCTAATTGATAAGGGTACTGTTGGTTTAGCAGGACACATTGACTCGAAAGAAGAGATGTACAATTCTGTTGATAAAGTGTATCACGATTCCAAAAGGGAAACTTATGGTCTTGTCGCTGCTGAGTGCATTGCCAACGGTGTTCCCTTCTCAGGGGGGGAATCCTTTATAGTCCCTGTAGTAGAAAGCAAAGATCAAATATTAGATAAATGGATTTCACTTTTAGAATCATAACCCCCGTCTATAACGCAGAACAGTGGATTGGCAAGTGCATCCGATCAGTTCTGGAACAGAAGGACGAGAACTTCACGCAAATCATTATTGACGATGGCTCAACTGACGATACCCTAGAGATGGCATACGATATTGCCCAAGGAGATCCTAGAATCATCATCATCCCAGGCCATGAGAATAGGGGCGTAATGCACAGTCACCTACTAGGCCACAACTTCTTTCAGAATGAGAGTCCTGAAGATGTCTTCGTTCACCTAGACGGAGACGACTGGCTGATTGATAGAAACGTCCTAGCCTTTGTTAGAGGGGTGTATACCGAACACAATGTCTGGACAACTTACGGGAACTACGAAGCAACTGATGGTAGCCCTAGCATTGTTCGTCCTTGGGCTGGCCATATTAGGCCCGATGCTATTATGAACGGATGGCCGTTTTCCCATCTCCGCACCTTTAAAAAGTTTCTATGGGATCAGCTTGAGGTCGAGGACTTCCTAGACTGTAATGGGGTAGCGTACACGGCAGCCTGCGATACTGCTATCATGTGCCCAATTTTGGAGCTAGCGGAAGGCCATGTAGGTCAGATTAATGTTCCACTCTATGTCTACAATAGAGGAAATCCTCTAAATGAGGATAAATCGGCTCTGAGTGAACAAGTCCGCTGTGCTCTTGACGTAGCTGCCAAAAAGTCAAAGGAAAAATATAACAAATGAACTGTCTACACATCATTTTCTCTAAAGACCGTGCCCTCCAACTCAAGGCTCAACTCGACTCAATCAGAATGTTCGTCAGGGGGAGCATTAAGCACGTTGTACTTTGGACTTCCTCCCCGGAGCACTCTGAGTCATATTCCAAAGTAATTTCCGAATATCCTGATTTCCTGTTTATCAAGGAAAAGGACTTCAAACTGAATGTTCAGTCTTTGCTTTATTGTGCTTCAGAACCATATGTCTTTTTTACGCCCGATGATGGTCTATTCATCAGAAAAGTAGATATCGATGATTTGGCTACCCCGGCCATTATTAGAGATTTCATCGTAAGCCTTCGACTAGGAGACCACCTGACTAAATCCCACCCAGTAGGCAACAAAGACCAAGCCCTACCTCTATTCTCCCATAGGGAAATCTTTGATGATGGTAACCTAACCTTTGATTGGAACGAAGGCGTCTTTGATTGGGGTTATCCTCTAGCCCTGGATGGTCATATCTTCGATAGACGACAAATGCTAGGTTGGTTGTGTTTGCTACAGTTTAGGTCTCCAACCTCTCTTGAGATCCAACTACAGCAATTCAAGGCCCTACACTTCAAGAAGGGCCTATGCAAAACTAGCTCCTCCTTTGTTAGCCTTCCCTGGAATGCTGTAACAGATGAGATCGCTAACCTAAATGGGGGCACTGGAACTGATGTATTCCTTTCCGCCTTTGAAGACGGCAAGAAAATTGCCACAGATCATATTTACGGAAGCCTACCAGTTTCCTGCCATCAAGAGTATCCTCTGGAATTCGTTAAATGAAACTATTAGTATTGGGAAGTGAGGGACAGATTGGAGGACACCTTTGTAGTTTCCTTGAGAAGAAAGGGCACGAAGTAGATCGCCTGGATATCGTTCTAACACCTAACGATGATCTTAGATACCGTGTAAACTCCGATGCCATCTACGAGAGAATGTATGAAGCAGATTACGTCTTCTTCCTGGCCTTCGATGTTGGGGGTAGTTCCTACCTTAAGAAGTATGAGGGGTCTCCTTCCTTTATACTGAGTAACCTGGCTCTAATGCATGAGACCTTCCAGTCGCTCCAAGATTCCAAGACCCCTTTCATGTTTGCCTCTAGTCAGATGGCTGATATGCCCTACTCTTCTTATGGTACTCTCAAGCGTGCAGGGGAGTTCCTCACTAAAGCTCTAGACCAGACTACTGTTCGCTTCTGGAACGTATACGGTATTGAGAAGGATATAGAGAAGGCTCACGTTATTACGGACTTCATCAACGAAGCTATCTCTACCAAGAAGATCGAGTGTAAGACTTCCGGCTATGAGGAACGCCAATTCCTTTACGCTGATGATGCCTGTGAGGCAATGTACACTCTGATGGAGAAGAAGCTCAAGGGCAGCTTTGATATCTCCTCTTTCAAGTGGACTAGGATCATCGATATTGCTATGCTCATCGGAGATAAGATGGAAGTAATGGTACTGGCTAACCCTGATGTTGGAGACGAAGTACAGAAAGACGCTAAAGTAGATCCAAAAGAGGATATCCTGGAACACTGGGTTCCTAAGGTCAAGCTGGAGGTAGGCATTAACCGTATCATCAAGGAGTACAAGTCGTGGATCTAGAAGTAAACCTAATCGGCAACACGTTCGCCCACCACACAGAGCCCTTCTCCAGCACCCACGGAAAAGGCTCTAAGTTCATTACCTGGAAGAAGGACAATAGTGCAGGCATCAGCCTTCACGTTGACGATGGGCTATTTCAAGAAGGCCCCCTTCATGTTAAGCCTGAGAATCGATATGGCTGGCTCTTGGAGGCTGAGAGTATTACCCCACAATTCTACTCCAACGCCCCTCGCGTATTAGACAGGTATAACAAAATCTTCACATCCAACGAGTCTCTGCTACGACTAGACTCTAGGTTCGTTGGACCAATCCCTCTTGGCATGATCTGGATTAAAGAGCCTAAGATCCACGTTAAGACCAAGAGAATTTCCATGATCTCGTCTAACAAGGCTATGGTCCCTGGACATCTCTATCGCCTATACTGGGCAGAGAAGCTGAAAAATCAGGTTGATATGTTCGGAAGAGGCTTCAATGAGATTGATAGTAAGGAAGAAGGACTCAATGAGTATATGTTCTCTGTAGCTATTGAGAACTGTGGCTTCGGTATGACATCTAAGAACTACTTCACTGAGAAGATTCTAGACTGCTTTGCAACAGGTACTATTCCTGTTTATTTCGGCTGTAGCAACATCCCCGACTACTTTAATCCTGATGGAGTTATTGAGCTAAACGATTCTCTTGATCTAGCCAAGCTCGATAGAGCAGAGTACGAAAAGCGATTTGAGGCTGTCAAAGATAACTTTGATCTCTGCCTAGAGTACGAAGTAATGGAAGACTACATTTTCACCCACCACCTAAAGGATACTTACCAATGAGTATGCTAGGACACTACGCTTCCTTCGATAAAGGAGAGAAGTACACTAATCAGTATGGAGAGGAGCTTATCAACACTGAGACCATTATCGGTCTGTTTGAGAGACATGACCTCAAGCCTACTGGTGCCCTTCACGTTGGAGCACATGAATGCCCCGAAAGAGCTTGCTACACTAAGCTCTTTAATACCAACGTTATCTGGGTGGAGGCTAATCCCGAAACCTACGAGAATCTTACCCTGCCTGTAGCTGAAGCAGATGGGCAACAAGCTTTCAATTTTGCTGCTCACCTTGAGGACTTTAAAGAGGTAGTTCTATTCTGTCCTACTGCTAGAGCAGACATGAGTTCTCTAAAAGAGATGGAAGGAGTTGATTTGAAAGTTCAGACTACAAAGACTCAACGCCTCGATACTTTCTTGACCCGCTTGAATGGCCTTGGGAGCCCTGAGGCTCTAGAGAATATTGATTTCCTCAACATTGATGTAGAGGGCCTAGAGCTAGAGGTTATCGAAGGACTAGGAGATTGGATTGACCACTTTGATTCCATCTTCATTGAAGTTACCGTAGACTCTATTCAGAAGATCGTTGAGCACATCGTTCCTAGAGGATTTGCACTAGCAGAACTATCCAAAAGCATCGAGCACCTTGGATGGGGAGACGCCTTCTTTATTCGTAGACCATGAAAAAAATAGTACTAGGACAGCCTGGAGCCTTTGGAGATCTTCTCATCTGCGCTCCTATTGCTGAGATCTTATCGAAACAGTATGAAGTAGTTTGGCCCTGTGGGGCTGAACACCTTTCCACCCTAGAGAGGTTCCGTTACGTCACCCCCCTGGTCCTACCCAGGCTAACCAGGTTCAATCATGGAGACGAAAACGAGAACACTTACTCCTCTAGGATCTATATGGGAATGAAAATTGCCGACTCGATTGGTGCTGAGTACCTTAATCTAGGCAACCGAGTCTTTGAAAACAATACCGTAGCTGATACTCCCCACCCTGGATTAACAGTTGAGGAGTACAAGTACCAACAAGCGGATATTCCTTTTGAAGCAAAGCAGCAACTCAGATACAGCCGGAACACAGACAAGGAGTCTAGACTCTACGATGAAATGGTTGAACCGGCAGAAGAATACGTCTTTGCTCACTTACTTCAGTCGGATGGTACTAGGGCTGTTATGCCTGAGAAAGAAAAGAGGAAAGTGATTGAGTGTTTGCCCCATGAGGGCTATGATATATTCGATTGGGCTAGGGTGATCGCTGGGGCTAAGGCCATCTACTGCATTGAGAGCAGCCTGCATTGCCTTGTTGACGGTAGAATAAATACCTTTAAACAACCCAAGTACCTTCTAACCACAAAACCAGGCCATACTACGACCGTATCTGCGGGCTGGGACAAACGATATATATGAACTACGTTTACTGTCAAGGTGAAAAGTACCCTGAGTTCCAAGCTAGGGGCAATGCTGCAAAGTATATTATGCCTATGGCTTTGGAATACTGTGAAGGCGAGGGAGTGGATGTAGGATTTGGTAAACCAGAATGGCAGATGCCTAACTCTATTGGTGCTGATCTAGCAGACGACTCTAATGAGTACGATGCTTATTGCCTTCCTACAGACCTAGATTACGTCTTTTCTAGTCACTGTCTTGAACACCTAGTTAGCTGGGTACGCGCAATTAGCTATTGGGCAATGTGCCTAAAGCAAGGAGGAACTATGTTTCTCTACCTCCCCCACCCAGACCAAGTATACTGGAGACCCTGGAACAACCCTAAGCACAAGCATATTCTCCATCCCCAAGATGTCGAAAACTGCATGAAGTTCTATGGACTTGGAACGACCACAGTAACAGGGATAGACCTAAATCACTCCTTCGCAATAACCGGAACCAAACTATGAAAAAGATCGCATTCAGTACTTGGTGTACAGACGACTACATTAACAAAGTAGGGCTAGAGGGTCTCAAAAACTCTCTAGCCTATTTTCATCCTGAGATCCCTCTGTTCGTATATGATACAGAGAAGACACAGGGGCTAAAGATTCAGTGGGGAGCTTTAGCTAAACCTTACTTCATGATGCCTCTTACTTGTATTGACCTAGCTGAGGGCTACGATATGGTTATCCATATTGATGCTGACAGTACAGTGACAGGCCCCCTGACTGAGCTTCTAGAGTCTGATGAGGACATCATTGGAGTAGTGAATAACAACTCCCAAGGCAAAGCAGGACGATGCCCCGGAATCACTATTCAGGATATCCCTGTAGCAGACTTTCTGAATGCTGGCCTTGTTGGCAGTAATAACCTTCAGTTCTGGAGGGATTGGAGAGGACTGAATCACAGGTACGGTGAGAAGTTTGAAGGACATGAACAAGATATCCTAAACATCATGGCTAAGAGTGAGGACTTCTCTGTTAAGATCCTAGACCCAATCGGTAGTGAGATTTCCTACGGACAGTCTAACGTCTGGGGGACTGAAACTCATTGGGATAGCTGGAGCCTGATGTACATGAAGGATAACCAACTCTGCTTGGATGATCCTGTCACAGAAAAAACAATGGTAGTGAAGGTGCTGCACCAAGCTGGAGGCAATGCTTCGATCTATCCCATGCGTCCTTGGATGGACTCAATTGTAGCCGATGATGTCCGAGACTACCTTCACATAATTTGTAATGAAAGACAAGATTGACAAGTTCCTGGCTTCTCTTGATGACGAGGATATTCTTCGGTACGCCTATAACCAGAAATGCGATATTCCAGTATACTATTCAGGCCCTTCTTGGGACCGAGAGGAGCTTTCCGCAGCTATAAGTTCTCTGGTGTGTGGGCAATGGCTATCCTCAGGGGAAGAGGTAACCAAGTTCGAAAAGCAGTTCGCCCAAAGTGAGGGCGTAAACTCTGCTCTAATGGTGAACTCAGGTAGCTCTGCTAACCTAGTACTCCTAGCTGCTTGCAAGAAGCATTACGGCTGGTCCGATGATTCTGAGATTGTAGTTTCAGTAGTCGGCTTCCCCACTACCATTGCGCCTATTGTCCAGAACAACATGGTGCCTAAGTTCGTGGATATCGAAATGGATAGCCTGAACTTCAACCTAGAGCTAGTAGAAGAAGCTATCACAGATAAGACTGTAGCCATCTTCCTCTCCCCAGTTCTGGGTAATCCATGCGACATGGAAGAACTTAGTAGGATTTGCATGGAGAAGGATGTCATGCTCCTTCTAGATGGGTGCGATAGCTTTGGTACACAATACCTAGGACAGCCCCTAGCCAAGTATGCAACTGCTACCACCTGTTCCTTCTACCCTGCTCACCACATTACTACAGGGGAAGGAGGCATGGTCTACTCAGATGATACTCGTCTCATTCAAATTGCTCGTAGCATTGCTTGGTGGGGTAGAGACTGTTTCTGTGTAGGCTCATGTAACCTCCTAGCCAATGGAATGTGTAACAACAGGTTCTCTAACTGGCTACCTGATTATGATGGTATCGTAGACCACAAATATGTCTTCACTAATGTAGGGTACAACCTAAAGCCTCTTGATCTACAAGGAGCCATCGGGCAGGTTCAACTAAAGAAGGCACCTAAACTACATGAGAGAAGACAGAGGAACAAGATTCGAATTAGTTCTATTATGTCTAAAGTTGTTAGCGGCATCAGGATTCCCCTTAGCGAGAGAAACTCTACGGTGTCTTGGTTTGGAGTCCCTATTATCTGCTGCAACGATGAACTGAAACTCAAACTAGTCTCCTTCCTAGAGGCAAACAAGATTCAGACAAGGAACTACTTCGCTGGCAATATCCTCATGCACCCAGCCTACAGAGACCTGGGTAATTTTAGAGACTACCCCAATGCTAACGAGGTGTTAGAGAGAGTCTTCTTCCTAGGCACCTCCCCCTCCTACTCAGAAACTACCTTCGATTACATCGAAGACGTAATGAAAAAATGGCAAGAGTAAAAGTATCAGACTACATCTTCGATTACCTTCGTAGGAACATTGATTGCGACCATGCTTTCTCTCTGACAGGAGGAGGTAGTATGCACCTGAATGATTCCCTTGTGAATAGGGGGTTTGAAGTAGTCTACACTCACCATGAGCAGGCTGCTGCTATGGCTGCGGTAGCATATGCTAAGACTAACAATAAGACAGGACTGGCAGTAACAACTACAGGCTGTGGGTCTACCAATGCTATCACAGGACTTCTAGATGCCTGGCAGGACAGCATCCCCGTCATCTTTATCTCAGGACAGGTTAACGTAAAGCACACCTGTACTATTAGGAAGGGTATTAGGAAGCTTGGTGTACAGGATTCCAACATCATTGATATCGTAAAGCCTATCACCAAGTACGCTAAGATAGTTACCGAAGCTTCGCAGATTCAAGAAGCCTTAGAGACTGCTGTTATCAAAGCTACGATGGGAAGACCTGGCCCCGTATGGCTTGATATCCCTCTGGATATTCAATCAGCCTACATTGAAGAACCTACTAAGGAAAAGGTTTCTTTTGTGCTTAATCACCCCACCAAGCCTACCTGGCAACTATCCCAGCTTGTAGAGAAGATGAATGCGGCTGAACGCCCTATCTTCCTTGTTGGAAATGGAGTATACCTGGCTGGAGCAGAGCGCATTTTCTGTATTTTAGCTAAAGAAGCTAACATTCCATATGTAACTACGTTCCTAGGTAAGAACGTATCCCCTGAAGAGGAGGGGAACTTGGGCACTGTGGGTATCAAGGGCAGCAGATCAGGCAACTTCGCTCTCCAAAGGGCTGACCTAGTAATTGCTATTGGTACTAGTCTAAGCGTGCCTGTTACTGGATACAACTTCGATCACTTTGCTCCTGATGCTGAGGTTGTAGTTATTGACATCGACCAACAGGAACATCAGAAGGATACCGTTAAGATTGATGAGCTAATCGTAGCTGATGCTTTGTTTGCTTGCAACTACCTCCTCAATCTAGAACCAAAGTACAATTGTTGGAAGTGGAGAGCGGAGTGTTTGGATAACCACCATGAGTGGGGCATTACCAAAAAGTCAAGTGCTTCTGGACCCGTTAGTATCTACACACTCCTAAAGCAGATTAGCAAGATAGCTATGCCTGACACTGTTTTTGTTGCTGATGCTGGCTCTGCTTTCTATGCTTCCTGTCAAGCTCTTAAGCTTCGCAATAAACAAAAACTCATCGTCCCTGGTGCTCAAGCTGAAATGGGATTTACCATCCCCGGAATGCTAGGTGCTGCGAAAGCAAATCCTGATTCCCTAGTGTTCGGAATTACCGGGGAAGGTTCCTTTATGACGAATGTACAAGAACTGCAAACCTTAAAAGATAATGGAGTTTGTGGTGCCCTCTTTGTCATTAAGAATGGAGGCTACAGTTCAATTAAGAATACCCAAGATAAGTTCTTTGGAAGGAGAACAGGTGTAGATGAAAATTCAGGTGTAGGCTTCCCTAGAATTGAAAAAGCAGTAAGAGCTTTTGATATTACAGCTTACACTGTTGACAGTACTGCTGCACTGGATGATATCTCTGCACTTCAATGTAAGATCAGGTTGGAAGGACTGGTAGTTTTTGTTGTTGATTGCATTGAACAGGAGCAAATCATTCCCTCATTGGCAGTTGAGAAGGCCGAAGACGGGACTATTATAACTAGACCTCTGGAGGATATGTACCCCCTGATGAGTCGAGAGGAATTCCATTACAAAAGAAAAGGTAGCCCCTTAGAGTAGGAATTAAAGAAGGAAGATACCATGCTAAATAGAAAGATAATTACTACTAAAGCCATTAAGCTTGCAAGGCGTTCTAATACTGACGCCTTTTCCGATGCTGACGTTACAGAGGTGTTCAATGATCTAGTAGCAGAGTTTGAGATTGTCCCTGTTCCTCCCCCATCTGAAGGACTTGTAGGGGTAGTTGTAGGTGGAATCGAATATGCCCTACCCATCGGAACCCAGTCCCATCTTGGTAATGGTTTGTACCTTACTCCTTGTGATGATTTTGGGATTAAGACTCTGGTTTTCACCAATCCTAATACGAGTAGGATCAGCTATGAGTTTACCTGTCTTGAGTGGACTCTTACTGGTGCTTCTGCCCTTGTTGCTGGTGGAGTAGGGGTCTTCCAAAGCATCTATAACTTCAATGATGATTGGGTTTCTAGTGTAGACTACAATATCTTCGATGAGCTATCTATCCCTGGTAAGCAAGCAGTTAGTAAGTTCTGGAGTCATAACGCAAGCGTCCTTCTAGGCCAACACCAATATCCCTATGACCTGAATGAGGGTAGTGGATTCCTTGTATACCCTAACCAGAGTTGGATGAACTGCCCTGATGGTATTCGTCTAGCCTGTCAATACGTCCGTCGCTATGCTAACTGTATTTCTACGGCTTTCCCTTTAGCTATTAAAGAGCATGGGTTCATTGGAAATGATGGTAGCAAGTCCTACATTTGGGGCGAGCGTTATGGTATTAAGACACCTGGATTCAACTATGTTGCTATTATCCATAACGGTAATCTTAGGGAGCTAGACCATGAGCACCTTGGACGAATTACCCACCTGGCTTATCGTCTTGCGAAGCTTGGTTTCGTCTGGGCGAAGAAGGTTATGGAGCATATCGTTATGGAGGTACGTCAGAAGTGGCTTACCCCTAACACTTCAGACGGAAACATCAAGAGAGTTTCCTGGTGGAGTGTTGATGGATTCCTCGAAACCCCCGAATACGCAGGTAAGGGCTCAGAACACGTTGGCCGAGATACTGGTCATGTTCTAACTGCATTAGCTTACGGGGTAGATCTTGGACTAGCAACCAACGAAGAACTAGAGCGAATGATTTACTTCGTGGAGTATATGTTCGTCTTCGACCTGCCGGATGTTGCTCATATGCTTTACTATAAGGATCCTGTAACGGAATACGAAAGTAATGCGTGGGAGAGGAAGTTACAAGATTACCTACATGAGATCCCCCCTAACCTCCCAGCACGCACGAAAGAGAAGATTAGCCTAGTGGTGGGTTTCGAAGAGGTAATCATTGCTTGTGGTTTGTTTG